>ERZ894203.1006-NODE-1006-length-17654-cov-9.952497_pt1 | contig 17654 bp, 18 predicted proteins | sample MGYA00380286_ERZ894203 | MGnify/ENA primary metagenome ERZ894203 (study PRJEB32331, sample SAMN06328484) | human gut metagenome | biome: human gut microbiome; feature: stool | host: Homo sapiens | collected 2014-02-06 ... | reverse complement strand
AAACGAAACCGAAGCCAAGTCAATAGGCAAAGAGCATACTTATGATAAAGATTTGTATGAAGAAGCAGATTTGAAAAAGGCTGTGCGCGATTTATGCGGCGAAACCGGCTGGCGGTTGAGAAAGCGCAAATTAATCGGGTATACGGTAACTTTAAAAGTTAAATTCAGCTCTTTTAAAACAATTACCCGCAGCATAACATCAGAACTGCCGGTAGCATATGACGAAGAATTTTATGCGCTGGCACTAAAACTTATGCAGCAGGTAAGATTTTCGGAAGGCGTGCGGCTGCTTGGCATAAGTATTTCGCATTTGGAAAGCGAAGACGCAGCGCCGGTTTTGAATTTTAACGAAAACGAAAAAATAAAAAAACGCAATATGGCCGTTGATTTTTTAAAAAATAAGTTTGGTGAAAGTATTATAAAACGCGGATAGGGTAAAAAAATAAAGCCTGCAAGCTTTTGCAGGCTTTAATATACGGAGAAATTACTCCATAGCATTGACTTTTTTTGCAAGTCTGGATTTTCTGCGGTTTGCAGCGTTTTTGTGGATAATACCTTTACGTGCTGCTTTATCAATTAAACCGGATGCAGTTACATAAGTAGCTTTTGCATCTTCTTGAGTACCGGTTTCGGTTAAAGCAACTACTTTACGGGCAATGTTACGGATAGCAGCCTTTACAGGTGCATTTTTTGCACGGCGTTCTGCATCAGTTTTTACGCTACGAATGGAAGATTTAATGTTCGGCAACGAATTCACCTCCTACCATCAATTACCTTTACCAAGTAATTTTACCACAAAGTAAGGCACTGCGCAAGGATTTTTTATTATAAATCTTGCGGCAGCAATATTTTTTACAAGACGCCGAAAAGTTCATGTACTTGCAGGCACTGCGCTATAAATGATATAATAATAAGTCAGATAAGTTTTTTATAAGGAGAACGCAATGGATCAGCAACATATACGCAATTTTTCTATTATTGCCCATATCGACCATGGTAAATCTACTCTGGCCGACCGTTTGATTGAATATACCGGCACATTAACCAAGCGCGAAATGGAAGAACAAATTCTTGACTCTATGGATTTGGAGCGTGAACGCGGCATTACCATTAAAGCGCAGGCTGTGCGCAGCATTTATACGGCACGCGACGGGCAGGAGTATATGCTTAATTTTATTGATACTCCGGGCCATGTCGATTTTACTTATGAAGTATCGCGCGCGCTGGCTGCCTGTGAAGGCGCACTGCTGGTTATTGATGCTACGCAGGGCATTGAAGCGCAGACTCTTGCTAATGTTTACCTGGCTTTGGATAATGATTTGGAAATTATTCCCGTTATTAATAAAATTGACCTGCCGAGTGCAGACCCTGAACGTGTAAAGCATGAAATTGAAGATGTTATCGGCATTGACGCATCCGAAGCCGTGCTTACAAGCGCTAAAACCGGCATAGGCATAGAAGACGTTTTGGAAGCGATTGTAGCAAAGATTCCGGCTCCAGAAGGCGACGCGCAAAAGCCTTTAAAAGCACTGGTGTTCGATTCCAAATTTGATGCTTATAAAGGTGTTGTGCTTTATTTCCGCGTGATAGACGGCCGCGTAAGAAAAGGCATGAAAATACGCATGATGGCAACCGGAGCGGAATTTGAAGTAACGGAAGTCGGCGTGTTTAAGCCTAACCCGGTAATTGTTGATGAGCTTGATGCCGGGCAGGTAGGTTTTTTGGCTGCCGCTATTAAAAATGTTAAAGATGCGCGCGTTGGCGATACCATTACCGACGCCAACAATCCCGCAGATGAAGCTCTGCCCGGTTACCGCAAGGCCACGCCGATGGTTTACTGCGGCCTCTATCCGGTAGAAAATTCCGATTACGACAATCTGCGCGACGCGCTGGAAAAATTGCAGCTTAATGATGCTTCACTGGTGTTTGAGCCGGAAACTTCCGTCGCTTTGGGCTTTGGCTTCCGCTGCGGCTTTTTGGGCCTTTTGCATATGGATGTTATTAAAGAACGTTTGGAGCGCGAATATAATTTAGCACTTATTACTACGGCCCCTAACGTAATTTATGAAGTGTTCCGCACCAACGGCGACGTGGAGCTGGTTGACAACCCGTCTAACTTCCCCGACCCGACGGTTATAGATCATGTTGAAGAACCTTATGTAAATGCTACCATTATTGTGCCGAAAGATTATGTAGGCGCTGTTATGGAACTGTCGCAGGAAAAGCGCGGCGAATATGAAAACATGACATACCTTGACGAAACCCGTGTTATGATTCATTATGCGCTGCCGCTTAGTGAAATTATTTTTGACTATTTTGACCGCTTGAAATCGGCAACGCGCGGATATGCTTCGCTTGATTATGAACTTGCCGGTTACCGTGCTTCCGATTTGGTGAAGGTTGATATTTTGCTGAACGGTGACCCGGTTGACGCCTTGAGCGCTATTGTACACCGTGAAAAAGCCACGGTGCGCGGCAGGCAGCTTGTTGAAAAGCTGCGCAGTTTAATTCCGCGCCAGATGTTTGAAATACCTGTGCAGGCTGCTATCGGCAACAAAATTATTGCCCGCGAAAACGTTCGTGCTTTGCGCAAGGATGTTTTGGCAAAATGCTATGGCGGCGATATAAGCCGTAAACGCAAACTTTTGGAAAAACAAAAAGAAGGCAAAAAACGCATGAAACAGGTTGGCAGCGTGGAACTGCCGCAGGAAGCCTTTATGGCAATTTTAAAAATGGATTAAAAAATACGCAGAAGCCTTAACCGGTTTCTGCGTATTTTTGTAACTGCTTGTTTTAATCGTCAATTTTAATTTTGCCTTTTTGGTTTTCGTAGTCGTCAACAACCCACTTTAAAATCTGCTCAATTTCCTTGTTGACGCTGCGGCCGTTATTTTCGGCAATTACTTTCATTTTTTTCATTATAACTGGGTGAATGCGCAGGCTGAAACGCGCCGGTTCCATAATAACAACTCCTTTATTTATGACATCAATAATATATTAAATTGATTTGTTATGATGCCATTATATAAAATTTGCAAAATTTTTGCAAGTTGGCATTAAGATTTTTCGTCTGCATTGTAAAGATGTGATAAAATAAAAATAGTGCTGCAAATTGGAGGTAAATTTATGAAACTTGAAGTTAATAAAGTTTACAGCGGCTTTATTGTAAAGCATGCTGAATACGTTGAAGAAGTACAGAGCGAAGCATATTTAATGGAACATGAAAAAAGCGGCGCAAGGCTTTTATATCTTGGCAACAGCGACGATAACAAAGTATTTTCCATCAGTTTCCGCACGCCGCCTTATGATGATACCGGCGTGCCGCATATTCTGGAACATTCTTCGCTGTGCGGTTCGCGAAAATATCATTTAAAAGAGCCTTTTGTAGAACTTGTTAAAGGCTCCATGAATACGTTTTTAAACGCTATGACATATCCTGATAAAACAATGTATCCGGTTGCCAGCCGCAATGATAAAGATTTTAAAAACTTAATGGATGTCTATCTGGACGCGGTATTTTATCCGCTGATTTATGAAAACCCTTATACGCTTATGCAGGAAGGATGGCACTACGAAATTGCCGGTAAAGAAGGCGAGCTTGCGTATAACGGCGTTGTTTACAACGAAATGAAGGGCGTATATTCTTCGGCGGATGCCATTGCCGAAAACGAAGTTATGCGTGCTTTGTTCCCGGACAGCCCGTACCGCTATGAATCCGGCGGTTATCCGGCAGCAATACCGCAGCTTACGCAGGAAGCATTTGAAAACTTCCACCGCACCTATTACAGCCCGGAAAACTCCTTTATTTATCTGTACGGCGATATGGATATTGAAAAAACGCTGGAATATCTTGACGGTGAGTATTTATCGGCTTTTGAAAAAAGCGGCAGCGTTAATTCAGCCATTCCTTTGCAGCAGCCTTTTGCCAAAACAAAAGAGGTAAAAGCCTTTTATCCTGCCGGGGCAGATGAAGACCTGGCAGCTAAAACCTACCATGAACTTGATATTGTGTGCGGCGATGCGCGCGACGCTAAAACTTCGCTGGCGCTGCGCCTTTTGGAAACAGTGCTTTTGGAGGGCAACAGTGCGCCGCTGCGCCTTGCTCTGCTGGAAAGCGGCATTTGCACGGATGCTTACGGGCAATATACCGGCAGTTTTCGCCAGCCTGTTTTTGCAGTTAAAGTTTCCGGTTCGGAAGAAGATAAACGTGATGAATTTATAAGCATTGTTTACCGCACACTGCAAAAGCTTACTATTGAAGGCCTTGATAAAGAACTTTTGGAAGCCTGCCTTAACATGCTGGAATTTAAACTGCGCGAGGCAGATTTTGGCGCTTATCCTAAAGGGCTTATTTACGGCATTGGCGTTATGGATACCTGGCTTTATGATGGTGACCCTTTAGACGGACTGCGTTATAATAAACTGCTGGCAGAACTGCGCGAAGGCATAAAAACAAATTATTATGAACAGTTAATTGAAAATTATCTGCTTGATAATACCCACAAGGTTTTACTTACACTGATGCCTAAAAAAGGCATGGAAGAAACAGAGCAGGCAGAACTTACAGAAAAAATGCAGCAGATAAAAGCCGGCATGAGCGAAAAAGAAATTGAAGAAGCCGTTGAACATTGCCGAATTCTGCATGAACGCCAGGCAGCGCCCGACAGCCTAGAGGCTTTGGCAAGCATTCCCCTGCTTGAAAGAAGTGATATACGCCGCGAAGCGGAAAAACTTGACGGTGAACTTACAACAGAGGGCAGCAATGAATTTTTGTATGTACCTGCCTTTACAAACAAAATAGCTTATTTAAACTGGTATTTTGATATGAGCGGCATTGACGGCAGCCTGCTGCCTTATTGCTACCTGCTGAGTGATATGCTGGGCAAGGTTGACGCCGGTAAATATACTTATCAGCAGCTTTCCACGCTGGGAATTAAATATACCGGCGGCGTAACTTTTCAGGTACACGCTTATTCCGCGGCAGAAAGCGTAAATGATTACACCGTTAAATTTACGGTTACCGCCAAAGCGCTTGTACATAATTTAACCCATATGTTTGATATTCTGCGTGCCATTGCGCTTGAAAGCCGTTTTGACAGTGTTAAGCGCCTGCGTGAAGTACTGGCGGAGGTTAAAAGCGACTGGGACAGCAACTTCTTCAGCCGTGGGCAGACCGTGGCATGCGCGCGCTTAAATTCGTATTATTCTCCGGCGGCAAGGGTTAATGAACAGGATTATTATTCTTACTATGAATTTTTAAAAGATTTAACCGAGCATTTTGATGAACGTGCCGGTGAAACCCTGCAAAAATTAAGCAGCCTTTTAGGCGTATTTTTTGAAAACAGTAAATATCTGCTTGCATACAGCTGCGAAGAAGAAGATAAAGCGCTGGTTTTGGCAATGGCAAAAGAATTTGCAGCTTTGCTGCCGCAGTCTGAAGCAGCGGGCAGTGCTGTAAAACCGCTTGCCGCACCTGGGCTTAACGAAGGTATTATGACGCCGGGTAAAGTTCAGTATGTTGCAGCCGGCGGCGATTTCCGCAAAGCGGGCCATAAATTTACCGGTTCAATGAAAGTTTTGGAAACGATTTTGCGCTATGAATATTTATGGACCAAAATCCGTATTCAGGGCGGTGCTTACGGCGCATCTGCCGTATTTGACCGCAACGGCAGCATGTATTTTGCCTCTTACCGCGACCCGAAACTTGCAGAATCGCTGGAAGCTTACCGCGGTTTGCCGGGCTGGCTGGAACAGCTTGATTTGCCCGAACGTGAGCTTACCAAGTATATTATCGGTACCATCAGCGCGGCAGACGTGCCTTTAACAAATTCCATGCGCCTTTCGCAGACGGCGCTTGCCCATATTAAAGGTGTGCCCCAGGAAATGCGCCAGAAAACACGCGATGAAATACTTAATTTAACTAATGATGATTTACGCAGCCTTGCTCAGGTAGTGCGCGATACATTGAGCGGCAACTATATTTGCGTTGTTGGCGGCAGCAGTGCCGTTGAAGCTAATAAAGAATTTTTTAATTCGGTTAAACATATTTAATGCAGTATGATTATCAGCGTAAGCCGCAGAACAGACATACCGGCATTTTATGCAGAGTGGTTTTATAACCGCCTGCGTGCCGGTTATGTGCTGGTGCGCAACCCCATGAATATGCATAATGTAAGTAAAGTCGCTTTATCGCTGGAAGTGGTGGATGCTTTTGTATTTTGGACGAAAAATCCGCTGCCGCTGATGAAGCGCCTTGATGAACTGGCAGAGTATCCGTATTATTTTCAGTTTACTTTAACGGGTTACGGAAAAGACATAGAACCGGGCCTGCCCGATAAAAAGCAGGCTTTGCTGCCTGCATTTAAAGAATTGGCGGCTAAAATAGGCAGACAGAGTGTTATCTGGCGGTATGACCCTATATTTTTCAGCAGCAGGTACAGCATGGAATATCATTTAGAGTGCTTTGAAGCGTTAGCGGCAGAGTTAAGCGGCAGTACGGAACGCTGTGTTATCAGCTTTATGGATGAGTACCGCAATACAAAACGCAACGCACAACAACTGGGTGCCGTTAATTACAGCAGCGAGGAAATTTATGCTTTTGCCGCACGCCTTGCCAAAATTGCGGGCAAATACGGGTTAAAACTGCAAACCTGCGCCGAAACGACAGATTTTATGGAGCTTGGCATTACGGCATCGGCATGTATAGATAAGGATTTAATAGAAAATATCTGCGGGTTTAAACTGAAAGCAGGCAAAGATAAAAATCAGCGGCCGGAGTGCTGCTGCGCTGCCAGCATAGATATAGGCGCTTACAATACCTGCCCCGGCGGCTGCCTGTATTGTTATGCCAATTATAATGCAGGTATGGTAAAAATAAATTGCGCCGCGCACGATAAAATAAGCCCGTTGCTGTTTGGCAGTTTATCGCCGCAGGATGTTGTAACAGAACGGAAAATGAAAAGCTGCCAAATTAGTGATGGTGGATTGTTTTTATAAGGCAATTAATAAAAACAGTTAAATTTATTGTAAATATCTATTGTAAAATTTTAAATAATTAACACTATATTTTCGCAAACTAAAAACGCATTCTTAAAACTATAAGGTTTTGAGAATGCGTTTTCTTTATCATTTTAATATTTCCAAATTGTTTTCATCAAGTAAAATGTTTACAGCATCTAAATCCTTGCCGTGTTCAATAGCGTAAAAAATAAGGCCATCGCGTCTGTCACGTACATAAAGCGGCCGTTCGCCGGCGTATTTTAGTAAGTTTTGTGTTTCGGTAATGTTGGCTTTAGCAGCAAGTGACAAAATAATAAGTTTGTCGCGCCCCGGATTTTTGTTTCCGTTTAAAATATGATAGACGTAAGTCCTTTCAAGGTTTGTCTTTTTTATAAAATCGGCTTTATTTGTTATGCCTTTTAAATCAAGCAGATAATTTAAATAATCAACAGCTGAAGGAAATTTAATTTCTGATGTATTTTTATTGTAAAATTCATCATATGATTGTGCCTGCGTAAGTTCAGACTGTAAATCTTCGGTTGATTTTTCCATAATACACCTCTGAAAAATTCTATGCTATAATATTATACAACAAATTCATGGTTGGAGTAAAATGAGTATTACAGCTGAATTTATTGAAACTAATTTTAAAAGAATATCGGTATTGAAAGAAAATGCAAATGGCCGGACAGAACTGGTGACAGACACTACTGGTGCCGTTTATATCCGCAAAATTATTGCACGTACCGGTTTGCCGTATAGAAAGCTGGCGCAGATAAAATGTGCGCATATACCTGAAATTTATTATTCTTCGGAAGCATATGGCAAAACTTATGTAATAGAAGAATTTATCAGCGGTGAAAATTTAGCGGCAGAGCTTGAACAAGGCCAAAAATTTACAGCAGAGCAGGTTCGTAATATTGCTTTGCAGATTTGCGAGGCGCTGATTGTACTTCACGGTCAGGGTATATTGCACCGCGATATTAAACCTGGCAACATAATTGTGCAGGGCAGCAGTGTTTGGCTGATTGATTTTGGGGCTGCAAAAGCTGAAGGCAGCACTAAAGAACATGATACTGTTATTTTAGGTACGCCTGGTTTTGCTCCGCCGGAACAATATGGGTTTACAACTACGGACGCGCGCAGTGATATTTATGCTTTGGGAAAAACTATGGAAATTCTTTGCGGAAGTTCTCATAATGCAACGCTTTGCAAAATAATTGCAGGCTGTACTGCCTTCGACCCGCAAAAACGCATAGCTTCTGCCGCAGAATTAAAAAAGCTGCTGCTTAAAAATAATAGTGGCAAAAAGAAATTTATTTTCATAATTTTAGCAATGATTATTGCGTGCAGCGGAGTATATTTTTTGTTTAACCGGCATGTGCAAGAAGAAGTTATATCGCCCGGCGCAGAACAAAAGGCTGAAAAAAAAGTACAACCTGAAGATGTGCTGCAGGAAAAACCAAGCGAACAAAAAACAGAGATTGAGCAGCCGGTGCAAAAGCCGAAAACTGCTTTGACGCAAGAACAAAGTCAAAGCGCAGCAGCAAACAGCATAACGCTGAACGCCAATAATTTAGTGTTTGCGGTAAATACAAATCCGCTTAACGAAGCTGCACGCAAACAAGGCGTACAGCAAGGGCTAACGTTATTGCAGCCAGAAAAATATCCTGTTTTTACAGTGCAAAATAACAGCGGCCAGGCAATGGAAAACCCGATAGTGAAAATAAAGTTTACTGGTATTTGTGCAGCCGGAAATAATTTTACAGCAAAAGCGTGGGAAGGAAGAACGCTTAACTGGCAGCTTACAAAAAATGCTGCAGGCTATGTCGATGAAGTAACAATTTTGCTGACAGGCACGATGCCTGCTGGAGATTATTTTGAGTTTCCGTTGACAGGCGCAATAGCTGATTATTATCAAACTGGCAGTGAGCCGGCAGCTGAAGTTACAGTAAGCGGCGATAATATAATACCTATAACGAAGAACTATAATATAAAAATAAACTAAAATTTTTAGCGCAGATTTACGGTCTGCGCTATTTTTGTGTCCTGATGGGACACCGATTAAAATTTAATTTAGTTTAAAATAAGAACTGTAAAGTACTAAAAATAAAATTGCAGGCGCCTTTGCATAAACTATTAAAGCTAAATTTAAAACCATAAGTGCAAGAAGCATTTTTATATAAATGTCAAAATTATTTATATAGCGACAGGTTGGTGATTAAATGGGCGATGAACGTGAGCGGTACATTAAAATCGGTGCCAAAATAAAATTTTACAGGCAGCTTAAAAAGATTGGGCAAACAGAACTTGCAGGAAAAGTAGGCATAACATCGCAGTATTTAAGCAAAATAGAATGCGGAAAGCAAATGCCAAGCTTGCAGGTGCTTTTACTGATTGCAGAAAAGCTGGAAATTGACGCAGCGGCACTGATTAGTGATAGTGTTGTGTAAGGTAAAAAATAGATGCAAAAATAATTAGTTTTGTTGCTGTAAAATTAAAAAAGGAGATGTTAGTATGAAATTTTTTAAAGGTTTATTTATGCTTGTTTGTGTTTGCGTAATGTGTGTATTTAATGTTGGTATCGCTGATGCAGAAAACTGGATTGCTAAAGATTCTTATGGTACGGCGCAGTGGGATGCAGACTCTGTGTATTCTAATGATTTTGGCAATATCATTAATTTTAATTTAAAATTTTATAATCCTAATAATGATACTGTTACTATATTTGTGTCGCAAATTCATCAGAATGAAATGTATAAAGCAGTATATGGAAGAATTTTTGATAGAAATGGTAATGTTATTGAAGAAGGTCCGTTGAGTACGATATATCCAATTATGCTAACGGATACGCCAGACTTATTTTATGATGTAGTAAATTATTATCAACGGTATTTAAAATAATTGATAAAAGGAGTTGTTTATCATGAATGAACAGAAATATGTATGCCCAAGCTGTAGCGGACTGATAAATTATGGAACAAAATTTTGTCCGCATTGCGGAACTGCACTGAATTTTTCACCTGTTGTACAAAATGATTCTGTTGTAAATCAAAATATAAAAAATTTACAAACCCAAGCGGAATTTCATTTAGCAAAAATAAGGCTTTTGCATACACTTATAAGTGTAATAACATTTAACGAAACTGAAGTGAACGTAAAACAATTTAATAAATGGCTGCCGTTTGTTAAAACTAATCCCGGTACAGCAAATTTTAATGTTATGGACATTGAATCAGCCTATATTAAAAAATCATATAATGGCAAAATGAGCGCACTTTTAATATTATGTATACTTGTTTTATTGGCTGCACAAGAACTGATTATTTTAGTATTAATTATAGGGCTTGCTTTTTCGCTGCGCGATACGGCCTTGATAATTAAGTACAAAGGTGGTTATTTAAAATTGTTTAATGATAAAAGCCTGTTTGATAGTGAAAAACGTGATGACCCACAGTTGGTACTGGATTACATTAAACAGTACAATCCTGATTGTGTACATGTTTTAATGGATTAAGGAGGGCTAAACATGGACGAACAAAAATATATCTGCCCAAGCTGCGGCGGATTAGTTGATTACAGCAGCAAGTTTTGCCCGCACTGCCGTTATGAGTTTGGCGAATGGGCGGCGCAGGCTGTTGAAAATCAAAACAGCCTGCCCGGTGACGATAGCGTTGATAATGGCAATGCTGAGCCGGAAGATAAAACGCCAAAAACATCGCCAATTTCTTTAATAGCGGTAGTTGTCGTGATTGTGGCTGCAATCGGCGGCGCAGTTTACTGGTTTATGAACAGTGACGATACAGAAAAAATAGTTGCCGAAGCTATTAAAACAGGCAACATGACGCCGGTTTTTGAACTTTACCGTAACGCGCCGGACGCAGATAAACCGCAGGTTGCTTATAATATTGCCGATGCCGCTTTTGAAATTACATTAAAAGAAGTGGATGGCAACGATAACCGTCAGTTTTTACAAACGCTGTACGAAGCCGTAAACAACGATAAAAACGCCAACCTGCACATTGAAGCAGGCGGCAGAGATGAATATATGTCGCCGTTTATAGCGCTGGTAAAATACGCTTATGTACAGTCAACATTAGAAAAAATGGTTAATGAAACCAAAGCGGATATTGAAGATTACCTGCCTGCCAACAAAGGCATTAACGCCGATAATTTAAACCCACGCGAAGTTAGAAATATTTACGCATGGGTCGATCAGCCTCTCGACGGTGGCTATGTACTTTATGGAACGCAGCGGCTATTTTTTGAAACCTTTCCTAACTTTAGAAACTGCCTTGGCGTTTTATATCTGCCTAATGGCGCCGATGGCAGCGAGCTGCCTGGCTATGCCTACAACGGCGACGTGCTGCAAATAGGCACAACCACCTTAACATGGAAAAACGGCAGAGAGCAGTACGTGCCGGAATATTTGCTGATACACCCGCAATTTAAAGAATTGCTGTGGAAAAATAACGCGCTGAAAGACGTATACAAGCCGTTAGACCGGGTGCAGCAGGATTTAAAAACAATGCACGAAAACCTTGGCATTATTAAAAAGCACTATAAAAACGCAACGCCCAACCTTAATTTTGACGGCTTAAACTTTAATTCTACCGAAGATGAATTTTACAGCAATGCACCGCTTCAATCGCAAAAAGGCAAGGGCACAATACATATTAGCAACGTGTTTGCCAACGGCGTAGTGGTTGATTTTATGCCGTATTTTAATTACCAGGTGCAGGATAGCGTAAGCGTAATTGAAAGTTTTACAGGCAGTTTTAGCAATGGCATAAAAATCGGCGACAGCCAAAACCAGGTTGCACAAAAAATGCAGCCTTACTACCAACTTTCGGCGCAGCCCGATTGGCTTAATTACTTAATGCCCAACGGGCAGATATACAGCTTTGGCTTTTTTGAAGGCAAACTTTACCAAGTAAACGTACGGGAAGCGCCGGACTGGAAAAATTAAATTTATCGTATTTTAAGGCAGCTTCATAGCAGGCTGCCTTTTGTTTAACTTAACAAAACTCCAACACAAACTATATACCTAAAAATACAGTCTATAAGTGCAAAATAAAAAATTAAAAATATGAGAAAATAAAATATAGGGAGTGTGAGGATAGCCGTGTTTGCAATGCGATATAAAATGATAGGTTTAAAAATTGCATATTACAGAAAAATGCGCGGTTATACACAAGGCCAGCTTGCAAGCAAAATCGGCATCAGCGCAACCTATTTAGGGCAAATAGAACGCGGCAACAACGGCAAAAGCTACTCGCTTGAAACTTTGCTTTCAATTGCCGGAGGGCTGGACATAGACGTAAATTTGCTTTTAAACAACAGCGAAAAGATTTAATTTATTTATACATAAAAAAGGTTATTTAATGAAAGTGCAGAAATATATAATATGTTTTTATAAATGTGTTTATTTAATTAACACTGAAGTGTACTGCGAAGGTGTTGATATGTAGATGCGAAACCAGGGCTAAATGCTGGAAGTTGTGGGGTAAGTGCGATATGAAAATTTTAGGTATCCAAGTCCTGACGAAAGAAAAATAACTGATCAATATAAACAGATGAGAATAAAAGATATACTTAAAAACCTTGATAAAAACTGGATTCAAAAATGACTGAAATAAATAAAATTATAAATATAGATAAGATAGTAAAATACTAAATTTTTGAAATGTGGTGAGTTTAATGTTTAAAATAGTTCTTATTATTTTAGGCATTGTTATATTATTTTTTGTTTTATCATTTTTATTGGGCTTTTTTGCGATTGTAGCAGAATCGTTATTGGCAGTATTCTTTTTAATTTTTGGAATTTTTAAAACGATAATAGCTGTTGGTGCTTCAATATTGGCATCTATTGCGGGATGGATTGCTGTACCATTATTTATAATATTTTTGATATGTCTGTTAAAAAAGGTGTTTTAGGGGAAGGATAAACGATAAAGAGGATTGTTATAATTAAAAAGTTATAATATTTTTGTTTGATTTATTAAAACATAAAAAATGTAAAGTAAAAATATAGTTTAAAGAAATTATATATTATTTTACAAGTTTAAATTACTATTAGATTAATAATAACTTAATTATTTAAAGGAGAGATAACTTATGTTTGAAAATCAGGAAAAAATAGCTAATAAATCTTTAATTGTAGTATGTGATGATAAAGAACGTGCATTTGTGAATTATTTAACGCAACTTATAGGGACAAAAACTATTGATTTGGAAGGTTTTGCTGAAGGAGCTATCTGGAATATTAAAGAATATAGAGATAATTTAGCAGAAATTTCTTTTATGCAGAAAATATTGTTTGTAGGAATGAATAAATATTCTAAAGAGCAAGTTGATACTATAAAGGAAAAATATAATAAATTTGGTATGCATTTTGGTTGGTTGGGTACACGTGCAGTATTATATGTGGATGACATTACTGATAATATTAAAGATATAAAAAATTTTAAGAGTGAATATGAGAACTTTTTGAAATATAGTCAAAAATATGATATAGAGCATAAAGACATTTTAGAGCCATTTATCAAAGAAAATAAAAAAATGTTTATAAATGCAATGACATTACTTGTTCCTTATGGCATTGTGGGTAGAACGACAAAAATAGCTTATGATTTAAATAAAATTAGAGTGGAAATAAAAAAACAAAAATATGAAACATTAATAAAAATTTTTTATATAGAAGGATTGAAAAATTTTATGGAGGGATAATATATGACCTCTTTTGATGAAGGTTATAATTTTTTTGTTAAACAAGCTGGTGCGCAAGCAGCCACATATCATGCCAGTCAATATGTTCAAAATATTAATCATGAAATTAATGAATTATATAAACATTTAAATTCATTTAATAATTTTAAAACAGATGTTAATAAATTAAAAGGTGATGTTGCTGAGTTTTGGCATTCAGGAACTTTTAATGTAAATGCTGCTGTAAATGATGTTGATAGTCGTACATCTGTAGAAAGAAGTCATGATTTTGCTTCAGCAGATATAAATAGTAATTTTGGTGAGTTATTTGGACTTAAATATTATAAGAATGGTGTTGCAAGCGCGCAACAGCAAGCGAAAAGTATATTTGAAAGATTTAATGAATACAAAGCAAAAGGTGGAAGTGATAGTTTAGAGTCATTTTTACAAGAAAGAGGATTTACTGATGATACCGTGCTTAGCGACCCAATTTATGCAGGGCAAGTTAGAATCATTCCTAAAGATCAGCTTGAAACAGCGTGCGAATGGTTAAAACAAAAAATTGAAAAGGAATCAATAACCAGACCAGAGCAGGTTGAAAGATACAAAGAAACATTAAAAATGTTGTCAGATAGATTAAGGGATGGAAAGGGTACGGAATCAATACCTTTAAGCGAAGCAGAAGCAAAGACATTAGCTGAATTGGCTAAAAAAGGTGATATTACTTATGAACAGCTTAAAACTATGGGGATTTCAGCTGATGAATTAATAAAATTTGAACATATAGCTAAACAAGCTTTTAGTGCAGGTATTACCGCAGCAACTATTTCTGTTGTATTGAAAGTAGCACCCGAAATATATAAAGCTATTGATTATTTAATTAAAACAGGTAAATTAGAAGCTGAACAATTTCGCAAAATAGGTTTTGCTGCTTTGAAAGGAGGAAGTGAAGGTTTTGTAAGAGGTTCTGTTTCAGCAGCTATAACAGTAGCGTGTCAATCTGGAATGCTCGGAAGTGTAGCTAAAACTATTTCGCCATCGGTTGTAGGTATGGCGACAGTTTTAACATTAAATACAATGCAAAATGCGTTTAAAGTGGCTAATGGTGATATGACAAGCTTTGAATTAAGTCAAGAATTGATAAGAGAGCTTATTGTATCTTCAACTTCACTTGCAGTTGGCGGTATAACACAAACTTTTATTTGTATACCTGTATTGGGATTTATGATAGGAAGTTTTGTTGGTTCAGTTATTGGTTCTTTTGCATATAATAGTGGTTATAATGCAGTTATAAGTTTTTGTATAGATACTGGTTTTACGATGTTTGGACTTGTAAAACAGAATTATACTTTGCCGAAAGATGTATTAGAATCCATAGGAATTAATGTGTTTGAGTATGAAAAATTTGAATTTAAAAAAGTTGAAATTAAAAAATTCTCTCCACTAAAATTTAATTATAGGAAATTTCGACCTAAAACAATAGGAGTACATATTTTAAGACGTGGAGTAATAGGTGTTAATGAAATAGGTTATTGTTAAATTAAATGCTTGAATTCAACAATAAATTGATCGTATTCTTTGTATAAAAACGAGATAGCCAAAATCTGGCTATCTCGTTTTTATACTATAAGCAAGCAAAGACAACCTTGTCTTTATAGCAATATAATTATATAATAATATTAAAATAATGCTATGGAGGTAAGGGGTATGATAATTAAGCCTTCTGCCGCGATTAGGCAAAATTATAACGAAATATCTGAACTTTGCAAAAAGACCAAAGAGCCGGTGTATCTTACCAAAAATGGCGAGGGCGATTTGGTGGTAATGGATATAGAAAGCTTTAACAGACGTGAAAAAATGCTGAAGCTGCGCGAGGCTTTGTTATCTGCCGAGGCAGAGCGCCTTGCCGGGCAAAAAGAATATACGGTTGATGAGTTAAGCAGCTATCTTGACGATATATTAAAAGGTGCGGAAAATGGAAAACTTGAAGCTGTATAAGGTGGTTGTTGCAGATAAAGCCAAAGAAGCGCTTGGAGAAATTATTGCTTACATTGCAGCCGATAGTTTGCAGAATGCGCAGAGCGTAAAAACGGAAATCATTAAGGCGCTTAATTCGCTTGCTGTGCTGCCAGAGCGTTTTCCGTTTTTGGAGGGCGAGTTTATTCCGTACAACAAGTATCGCAAAATGGTTGTGTTAAAGCGGTTTTTGGTTATTTATCAGCTTAAGGCTGAAACCGTTTATGTTGATTTTGTTTTGGACTGCAAGCAGGATTATGGCTGGCTTATAAGGTAAACACAGGAGGGGCGCTATGCCGTTACAAATTATAAAAGCAGATATAACTACGTTAAAAGTAGACGCTATTGTTAACGCTGCCAATAACAGCCTATTGGGAGGCGGCGGTGTGGACGGTGCCATACACCGCGCAGCAGGCAGAGAACTGTTGGAAGAATGCCGCAGGCTTAACGGCTGCCCTACCGGTGAAGCCAAGATAACCGGCGGGTATAATTTGCCAGCAAAGTATGTAATTCATACAGTAGGCCCGATTTGGCGCGGCGGCAAAAGTAAAGAAAAGGAATTACTGCAATCGTGCTACCGTGAGGCACTGAAACTTGTTGTGGCCAATAACTGTGAATCGGTAGCATTTCCGCTGATATCTGCCGGTGCGTATGGTTATCCTAAAGATGAGGCTTTGGCTGTTGCGGTAAAAACTGTTGGTGAATTTCTCCTGCATAATGATATAAGCGTTTATATTGCGCTTTTTGAGGCAAAACCACGGCGTACGGAAGCAGAAATTTTAAAAGAACTTTCGCTGTTTTTAGGTAAAGAGGATTTTGAAATTCCGTTAGAAAAATTAAGTTTGTTAAAATTTTGCAATGTTCCTGCCGCAGCTGTTTTTAACAAGAGCATGCGTGATGAAGAGCTTGAGCGCTGCCTGGCTTATGCAGACGAAAGTTTTTCACAAATGCTGCTGCGCAAGATAGACGAAAAAGGTATGACGGACGCAGAATGTTACAGGGCTGCAAATGCGGACCGGCGGTTGTTCAGCAAAATACGCGGCGACAAAAATTACAAGCCGAAAAAGCAGACGGCTGTTGCTTTTGCAGTAGCGCTTAAGCTTACGCTAGACGAAACGGAAGAACTGCTGGAAAAGGCCGGTTTTGCTCTGTCGCCGTCGCAGCCTTTCGATATTATTATTGAGTATTATATAAGCCGCGGTATTTATGATATTTGCGAAATAAATTTGTCTTTGTATAAGTTTGACCAGCTTTTGCTTGGCGGCGCAAATGTCGCTTGAAAGGCGACCTTTTAAAAATGAAAATCTTTTACAATAAAGCTGTAAGCAAAATAAAGTGCTTGCAGCTTATTTATATTTTGGAGGTAAAAGATTATGAAAAAGAATTTAACGGAATTGGTATTTATTCTTGACAAAAGCGGTTCTATGAGCGGTCTTGAAAAAGATACGGTCGGCGGATTTAATTCGATGCTTAAAAGGCAGAAAGAAAGCGGCGGTGAAGTGCTTGTAACGACGGTGCTTTTTAACCATGAAACGGAAACGGTTCATGACAGGCTTAGAGCGGAAAATGTGGAAGCTTTAACAGAAAAAGAATATTATGTTGGCGGCTGCACTGCACTTTTGGATGCGGTTGGCAAAACTGTTGAGCATATAAAAGGCATTCATAAATATATCCGTGACGAAGATGTGCCGGAACATACATTGGTTGTAATTACTACGGATGGTTTGGAAAATGCCAGCAGGCATTATACGGCATCGCAGGTAAAACAGCTTATTGAAGCACAGAAAGAAGTCGGCTGGGAGTTTTTGTTCTTTGGTGCGAATATAGATGCAGTAGCAACGGCAGCCGGTTTTGGTATTGAAAAAGAGCGCGCGGTTGATTTTAATAATGATGGCGAAGGCATTAACCTTAATTTTGAAGGAGTGTGCAAA
>ERZ894203.984-NODE-984-length-18035-cov-10.409232_pt1 | contig 18035 bp, 17 predicted proteins | sample MGYA00380286_ERZ894203 | MGnify/ENA primary metagenome ERZ894203 (study PRJEB32331, sample SAMN06328484) | human gut metagenome | biome: human gut microbiome; feature: stool | host: Homo sapiens | collected 2014-02-06 ... | reverse complement strand
ATTTAAAGGAGAGATGAATATGAAAAAATTTCTTTGTGCTTTGATGATGGCCGTACTTGCTTTGGGCATAACCGCCTGCGGCGGAGCAGCGGAACAATCCGCACCGGCACCCGCCGCCAAAACGGAAACGGCTGCACCGGCAGCTGACGGCGGCAAAAAAATCCTCGTAGCCTACTTCAGCCATACCGGCAACACCGAAAAAGTAGCGCAGCTTATCCAGAGCAAAACCGGCGCCGATATTTTCAAAATCGAAACCGCTACCCCGTATCCTTCCGTTTACCGCGAAACAACGGAACTGGCAAAGCAGGAAAAAGCCGATAACGCCCGCCCTGCACTGAAAAACAAAGTTGAAAACATGGCCCATTACGACGTTGTTTTTGTAGGTTACCCCATCTGGTGGTACACCGCGCCGATGGCAGTAGCAACCTTTGCCGATGGCTATGATTTCAGCGGCAAAACCGTTATCACCTTCTGCACCAGCGGCGGCAGCCCCATCAGCGACAGCACACCCGACATTAACAAATGGTTTAAAGGCGCAAACGTTATTGAAGGCATCCGCGCTTACCCGGACGATACCGCAGCTACCGAAAAATGGCTGGCAGGCCTGAACCTGTAAAGCCCCATAAAAATTTAAACCTGCACTTTTAACGGTGCAGGTTTTTTTATGCCTCCGGCTGTTTAGTTTTTACGGTTTAACAACGGCTTTTAAAATCGGGTCGTTATGGTCTGTAAGGCGCTCAAAGGTATGCTGCAAATCATCAAGCGGCACTATATCGGTAACAAAGCTTTCGGCGTCAACCATGCCGCTGGCAATCAGGTTAATGGTTTCGGTAAATTCCGTGCGCGTGCACGATACGCTGCCGTGCAGCTTAACCTCTTTCAGTACCAGGCGGTTAACGTCCATGCTGATTTGCGGTTCAATGGAGTTGCCAACCATTACTATTTCACCGCCGGGCTTAACCGCTTCAATGCACATATTCAGCGTTTCGGCAGCGCCGACAGCTTCAAATACAACGTCGAAGCCGCCTTCGGTGTCCTCCAGCATCTGCTTTACGCTTTCCGGGCTGCTTTCGTAAAAGGTATCGCACAGGTTCAGCTCGCGTGCCTTGCGGGTTTTAATGTCATGGCGTTTGCTCATAGCCACAAACGAAGCGCCTGCCTTGCGCGCCAAATCGCACATAAAGTGCCCGATAATGCCTGTGCCAACTACCAGCACCTTATCGTTAAGGCGCAGGCCGGAATGTCTAACGGCATGGTACGCTACCATAAGCGGGTCAATAAGGCCTGCTGCCACATCCGAAACGGTATCCGGAAGTTTATAGGCGTTGCTTGCCCTGCCCACAAATTTTTGCGCATAGCCGCCGTTGCACACAAAGCCGACGTAATTGGTTCCGTCCACAAAACGGCACAGGTGTTCCAGCCCGGCACGGCACATATCGCATTCGCCGCAGTACAGGTTCGCCCAAAAGGTAACGCGGTCACCAACTTTAAAGCTGCTGGTGCCGTGGTTGGTTACCACGCCGCAAAACTCGTGCCCCATATGGAACTCTCCGTCCTGCTCTGCCCAGCCCTTGCCTGTTTTCCACATATGAATATCGCTGCCGCACACGCCGCAGGCTTTAACCTCAATTTCAAGCTCGCCCGGTTTTAATTCCGGCACGGGCACATCCTGCACAACTATTTTTTGCGGGCCTGCAAGCACGCCCGCTTTCATTGTTCCTGCCATTATGTTCAATCCTTTCTACAAAAACAGCGCCTGCCGCCAAGAGCAGACGCTTTTTTATCAGCTTTGAACCTGGCGCTGCTGTTCAGCCGGGTAACGGTCGCCCACAACGGGGAACCGGCCCACGGCTGCTTCCAGTTCGCGCACATCGGCTGCCGAAAGCGGCATATCCGCAGCACGCAGGTTTTCTTCAAGATGCGCCAGTTTGGTAGTACCGGGAATCGGCACAATAAAAGGTGCTTTGGCAAGCAGCCATGCCAGCGCCACCTGTGCCGAAGTCATGCCGCGCCTGCGCCCAAATTCCTGTAATTCGTTAACAATGCGCGTATTAAGGCGGATATTCTCCGGCGAAAAACGCGGCAGGGTCTGCCTGTTGTCGTTGTTGGGGTCAAAACGTGTATATTCGTTAATGGCGCCGCCCAAAAAGCCGCGGTTCATCGGGCTGTAAGGCACAAAACCTATGCCAAGCTCACGGCAGGCATCAAGCACACCATTGGTTTCCACATCGCGGAACATAAGGTGATACTCGCTCTGCACGGCAGTCAGCGGCGTTACGGCATGCGCACGGCGGATGGTATCCGCGCTTACTTCGCACACGCCCCAGCGTTTAACCTTGCCTTCCTTAATTAAATCGCCGATAGTACCTGCAACTTCTTCAATCGGTACATTGCGGTCAAGCCTGTGCTGATAAAACATTTCCAAACAGTCAACACGCAGGCGGCGCAGCGATTCCTCGCAGTAACGGCGGATAATTTCCGGCCTGCTGTTCTGCCTGCCGGTAGCTTTGCCGTTAATAACTTCGTGCCCGAATTTTGTAGTTACGGCAACCTGCCCCTTGTAAGGCGCAAGCGCTTCGCCGACGATTTCTTCGTTAATAAGCGGTCCGTAAATAATGGCGGTGTCAAACAATGTTACGCCGCGTTCAACCGCCTCGCGGATTACTTTAATGCACTCTTTGCGGCTGGGCGATACGCTGCGGTTGTAGTTCATGCCCATGCAGCCAAAGCCCAGTGCCGATACCGTCAGTGCGGCGCTGCCGCTGCCAAGCGTGCGCCTGCCGCTGATGTTCATATGCCCGCTTTTATTGGCTCTGTTGCGTCCTTTCGCTTCCGTTTCCTGCGGAATTACGGAAGACGCCGCCAGAAAGGCTGCACCCATCAGTGCCGATTTCTGCAAAAATGACCTCCTGCTCATCAGCTGCGGCTGTTTTTCTTTATTATCTGTATTTTCAGCCATAAAATTCCCTCCAGTAATTTTTTACTGTATTGCAATACAAAAACCGTTTGGCACCGGCCGTTTTTTACGCGCGCTTACGGCAGCGGCACCCGGCTTTCTGATTCCATTTTATTACCGGCAGATGCATAAATCCAATACTTACCTTTTATAACACGATATGCAAAGCGGGCATGGCAAAGCTATTGCGCGCACGCGTTAATGTATTATAAAATAAAAATACAGATACAGCCTGTAAATATGTAAGGGGATGTTACGCCATGGAACTACGGACATTAAAGTATTTTTTAACAGTAGCCCGCGAAGAAAACTTTACCCGGGCGGCAGAACTGCTGCACATAACCCAGCCCACGCTCAGCCGTCAGCTTATGCAGTTGGAAGAAGAAGTAGGCGCGCAGCTTTTTAACCGCCTGTCGCGCAAAATAACACTTACGCAGGCCGGGCTTATTTTGCGCCGCCGCGCGGAAGAAATAGTTGGGCTGGTGCAAAAAACCGAAAAGGAAATCAGCACCTGCGACGAAATGGTAGAAGGAGAAATTTCCATCGGCGCAGGCGAACTTTACGCCGTGCAGCATTTGCCGCCACTTATTAAATCCTTCCGTGAAATTTACCCCAATGTTACCTTTGAAATTTACACCGGCAATGCCGACCAGATTAAAGAACGCATTGAAGACGGGCTGACCGATATCGGCGTAATGCTTGAACCCGTAAGCATTGAAAAATACGAATTTATACGCCTTAAAGACTGCGAGCGCTGGGTAGTGCTTATGCCGCCAAACGACCCGCTGACGACCAAAAGCACAATCAGCCCGCAGGATTTGGCAGGCAAGAACGTTTTTATGGTAAGCCGCGGCACCGTGCGCAACGAAATTGCCAGCTGGTTCGGCAGCAGCTTTAAAGATATTATTATTACCGGCAGCGGCAACCTGCCTGCCAACAAGGCCATTATGGTTAAAGAAGGGCTTGGCTATGCGCTTATTATCGGCAGCAGCATTACCTTTTGGGATGAAAAATACATTGCCTGGCGCCCGCTGCAGCCGGAAATGCGCACAAGCAGCGTTATAGCCTGGAAGCGCCATCAGCCGCACACACCGGCCGTAGAAAAATTTATAGCCCATTTAAGGGACAACCTGCCGCAAAACTGAAAAAGGGCATAAAAAAATCTTCTTCCAAAACAAGGAAGAAGATTTTTATTTTATATTATTTGCGCAGCACAAGTTTAATAAATACCCTGCTGCCTTCATATAACAAAATCATCGGCACTGCCAGAAGCGTCTGCGTCACAACGTCAGGGGTCGGCGTAATTACAGCCGCCAGAATAAACGAGGCCACAACCATATAGCGCCGCCCGCGTTTAAGCACGGCAGAACTTACCACACCCATCTGCGCCAGCACAATAAGCACCATGGGCAGGTTAAAAATAAAACCGAAAGGCACAACCAGCATTAAAAAGAAATCAAGATAGCTTTCTATTGAAAGCATTGGAGCAATGTTGCCGCCGGCAAAGGTTGTAAAAAAGTGCAGCCCCTGCGGAAATACAAAAAAGTACGCAAAAGCAATACCGGCCCAGAACAAAAGCACCGACGACGGCACAAACAACATCAGCGCCGAACGCTCCCTGCCGGTTAAGGCAGGCACCAGAAACGCCCACAGCTCATAGAACAAAACCGGAGCGGCAATCAGCACGCCGCAGGCAAGCGCAATTTTAATATAAATAAAAAACGCTTCCGCCGGGCGCATATAATATAAATTGGTGGCAGGCGCCGTCAGCACTGCCACAATTTCATCAATATAAAAGCTGCTTACCAGCGTACCGGCGGCAAGCGCTGCCAGGCTGTGCAGAATTCTGCGCCGCAGCTCGCCCAGATGTTCCGTTAAGGTCATTGCCTCATCATTGTTATCTAACGGACGGCCATTATCCATAGCTTGCGCCGTCACTTTTTGGCTTCCGCCTGTACAGTTTCCGCACCGGCAGACGCAGCGTCTTTGGTTTCCGCTGTTTCGGCAATTTCACCTGCTTTTTTAATTTCTGTTTCCGTGCTGTTTACAGCCTGCTTAAATTCTTTCATGCTTTTGCCAAGAGCAGAACCGATTTCCGGCAGCTTGCCGGGACCAAAAAAGATAAGCCCTATAACCAAAATAAGCAAAAGTTCGGGTAAGCCTAAACCAAACATAATAATTCCTCCTTGCAGCTGCTTTATTATAAGTTTTATGCTTTGCTACATATATAGTAACACTTGCAGCTAACTCTAAGTCAAGCCTTATTTAAAATTTAATCTCGGGCTAACCTTCGTTTTACTTATACTATACAAAGCGCCTTAATCAATGCTGATAAGTTCATAATTGGGGTTGCCCATTTTCAGTTCTTTCATGTAACTTAACTGGCGCAGGCCTTCGCGGCTTTCAATGCGCTCAATCAGGTCTTTGTTGTCGCCGCCCGGTTTGTCATAAACCATGTCCACGCACACCTGGTCAATCGCCAGTAAATCGGTGGAAGCCACCATGCCGATATCGCCGATGGTCGGTTCTTCCGCATCAGGCCCGGCGCAGTCGCAGCGCACGGACATACGGCGCATAACGTTAACATAAGCAATGCGTTTGCCAAAAAAGTCCGTTACGGCTTTGCCGGCTTCAACCATGTGTTCCATAAAATGCGCGCCGCGGATGGAAAAATCGGCGCCGCCGTGCTGCATGGCCTTGCCTACTTTGGCATCGGCGCAGCCAATGGCGATGTTTTTAAGAGAGCCGCCGAAGCCGCCAGAAGCGTGCCCTTTAAAATGCGTCAGCACAATCATGCTGTCGTAAGTGGGCAGGCTTTTGCCGACGTACATTTCTTTAAAATGCTTGCCGCCGCGTACCGGCAGGGCAACGTTGCCAAACTCGTCCATAATATCGACTGGGCAGAAATCCCAGCCGTTATAGGCAATGGTTTTGCGGTGCAGCTCCGTTGTGTGGCGGCCGCGTTTATATAAAGTGTTTGTTTCTACAATGTTGCTGTCGGGTATGCGCTGCTGTACGGCTTTAACAAATTCACGCGGCAGAAAGTTTTTTCCGCCGATTTCACCGGTATGCATTTTAATGGCAACCTTGCCATAAATTTCGCTGTTAACCAGTTCGTACAACTTTACAAAATGTTCGGCATCAATGTGTTTTGTAAAGTACACCTTGGCGCTGCTGCCTGCTGCCAGCGGTGCTTTAAGCTGCCTGCTGCCAATAACCGGCGCCTGCGCGTAAACCCTGCCAAAATCAGGCAGGCTGAACGCCGCCGCACTGACTGCTGCCGTACCGGCAAGTTTTAAAAAGTCCCTTCTTGTCAGTTTATCCATTGATACGACCCCCTTTAACAAACCATATAATAAAAGCATCAGCATACCTTACAGTTTCATTATAGGTGTTAAAGTGCACTTGCAGTCAACGGCAAAAACTGTGCCATTCTGTACAAAAAGGGCTGTTTTAAAAAGTTTCACACATTTATCAGTTCATAATTGGGGTTGCCCATTTTCAGCTCGCGCATATAGCTTAACTGGCGCAGCCCTTCGCGGCTTTCAATGCGTTCAATCAGGTCTTTGTTATCACCGCCCGGCTTGTTGTAAACAAGGTCAACGCTGGCCTGGTCAATCGCCAGAATATCCGTTGAAGCGAGAATGCCGATATCGCCGATAGTGGGCTCTGCCGCACTGCGTCCGGCACAGTCGCAGTCTACGGACATACGGCGCATAACGTTAATATAAACAATGTGCTTGCCGAAAAAGTCCGTTACGGCTTTGCCGGCTTCAACCATGTTTTCCATAAAAGCGGCGTTGCGCACGCTAAAGCCTCTGCCGTGCTGCATTATTTTGCCAACCTCACCGTCGGCGCAGCCAATGGCAATGTTTTTAAGCGAACCGCCGTAGCCGCCCATGCTGTGCCCTTTAAAATGCGTCAGCACTACCATGCTGTCGTAATCAACAAGGCTTTTGCCTACGGACATTTCCGTAAAATGCTTGCCCCCACGCACCGGCAGCATTACCGCGCCGTGCTCGTCCATAATATCCACCGGGCAAAAATCCCAGCCGTTGGCCATAATGGTTTCGCGGTGGCGCGCCGTAGTGCTGCGCCCGCCGCCATAGGCAGTGTTGGTTTCAACAATCACGCTGCCTGAAATCTGTTCCTGCACGGCTTTAACAAAACTGCGCGGCAGGAAGTTTTTGCCGCCCTGCTCGCCGGTGTGTATTTTAAGCGCTACTTTGCCATAAATATCGCTGTTGATTAGTTTATACAGCTTTACCATGCTGTCTTCGTTTATTTTATCCGTAAAATACACTTTGGCGCGGCTTATGCCGTCCGCTACCGCACTGCCTGCCGCAGCATTAACCGGCTGCCCGGCAGTTGCCGCTGTCTGCGTCTGCGTGGCCGCATCGCCAAACTTGCAGCCTGCCAGCCCCAAAACCGTAAAGCCTGCCAGTTTTAAAAAGTCTTTGCGTGAAAGCCTGTCCATATCAATGCCCCCCTTTAAGCCATAACGGCATACAATAAATTTGATTTGCCTAAATTATACCCGCTGGAGCCGTTTCTAAGTCAAGCCTTAAGGCAATAAGTTTTTAATATTTTCAAATTTATAAGGCAGGCTTTACCGTCTGCACCAAGCAGCAAAAAGATGGTTAGTCAATATTTTAAGCAAGCTATTTCGCACTTTATATTAATAAAAAAAGAGGACGGCGAAAAGCCGTCCTCAAAGGGTTATGTGTCAGAAGAACTGAAGTTTTAAATTAGAAAGTGAAAGTTACATCAGTCCACAAGGTCTGAGTATCTTCACTGCCTTCACGGGATTCCATATCAGCATATTTAACATTGAATACAATGTTTTTAGCGAGAGTCAGGTTAGCACCTACATCGTAGCCCTGATAACCGTCACCTGCTGCGGTATCTCCCGGGAATACAGCATAGCCGCCTGCAAACAGGGTAGGTTCAAGGAAGGTTGCGAGCGGACGGTCGCTGTAGTTAGCATACAGGCCCCAGCTGCCAGGTTTAGAAGCTTTAGCACCACGATAAGCAAGGCCTACCAAATAACCGCTTTCATCACCATCGTAGCCATTAACATCACTGTCACCATAGAAATAGCTGCCACGCAGGGTCAAATCTTTAGCAATTTCGCCATCAAGAGCGAGTTCCCAAATATCCTGTTCACGAGCAGTATCAGCTTTATAGTAATGGAGGTCAGCACCAACTACACCAAAATTCCCTTCAACACCGGCTACATATACACGGTCGCCGTCTTCTACGCCGCCATCAAAGAAACCATTGCCGGTATTTGTCCAAGCACTGCTGGAAGCTTTATAAGCCCAGCCGATAACTTTAACATTGTCGCCATAGCTGAGTTTTACACCATCGCCGCGGTTATCGACTACATCACCCATTACGAAGTCCTGACGGCCTGCTTCTACTTTAACGCCACCGATAGGACCGGAAACGTAAGCCCAGTTCAGTTGTACATCATCATCATTGGGTTCAGCGTCAGTGCCACCCCAAGTATCGCCATCAGTGTAATACTGTCTGTTTTCAAAACGTCCGGTATAGGACCAGTCTTCGTTTACCTGACCATTCAGGAACAGACGGGTACGCAGATAACCTTGATGATTGCTGCCTGCACCATCAACGGAACGATAAGATGCACGAATCTGACCGGTGATTTTTACGTTGTCAGCTTTCTTTTCAAGGTTAGCTACGCGTACACCAAGGCTGTCGAGTTCGTCAGCAAATTCAGCAGCTAATTTATCAACATTAGCGCCTTTTGCCATTGCTTTTGCTACAATCTGAGCCATTTCATAGCGGGTCATCAGTTTATCTCCGCCGTAGGTGCCGTCGGGATAACCGTCTACAACGCCTTCTGCTGCCAGTTTGTTAACTGCGTCATAAGCCCAGTGGCCAGCCGGTACATCGCTGAACGGGTTAGCTGCATATGCGGATGCAGTTACGCCGAGAGCCATTGCCATTGCAAGTACTAAAGATTTTTTCATTTTTTATTCCTCCTCAGAAACATTTTATTTTTATAAAACGCCTGCGGATAAATTCTGTCTTTTTGGCAACTGCTTCGTGCGAGTCTCCTGGTTTCCTCTACTCTGCAAGCCGCTTACTTCAACAGCAATTATCGCCAGCGTATTATAAACTTATGTAAATCATTGTCCTCAATATGTGTTGCATTATACACTATGTTCACAATTATGACAATATTTTTTAATGAAAAAATCTAAAAATTTTTAGAGCCGACTCTAAGTGTTAAGATGGTTACAAAAACTCACTCTCTTTTATACAACACCGTCGTTTGATTTGTAATTAAATCTACTTTAGATTTTTCTAAAAGTACTAATTTTACTTGCCTATCAGTATAATCTTTTTTATCTTTAGGAAAAAAAGAAATCCCAACAAACGAACCATTACCACGTAAAGTAAAATAAAATACTTCCGTCTTATCAATAACGTTTTTCATCAAATAATCTGCCGGAATTTTAGACCCTAAATTTTTATTTTTGTCATAAATATAAATATCTTTCACATCATCAAGATAAGTTTCCAGTTCTTTTAAATAATGTAATCTGTTTTTTATTTCAGTAAATTTTACAGATTTAATTATGGTATTTATTGTAATCTTTTCTTTCAAAATTTCTTTAAAAACCAATGCTCTGTTTCTATGCAAAACTTTTATATCATCCAACTTTTTCAATCCGGCTAAATGATGAAAATCAACTTCACTAAAAGTAAGTTCTATAAGATGAATTTTTCCTTTACGCCCAAGTTTAAAAATATATTTTTTATTAAAAAGTTTTTTATACGCTAAAGCACATTCCAATAATATATCCATAAAATACCAAAGCCCTGCCATAACGGCAGGGCTCCTCTCTTAATTTTGCGATTTTCTTTCGGTTTTTACACCTATTCGAGTTGCGGAATTTCGCGAACCCACTGTTAAAGCTCCGTAAATCCTCTGCCCGAATCATTGATTTACATCACAGCACAGCCAAAAAACTTGTTTTTGACTTTCTTTATAGATATTATATAAAATTTCTTACAAGTTGTCAATTATACAAAAAGCGGATGGCATAAGCCATCCGCTTTAATTATTCTAATATTAAGCTGTTGTAAGGCTAAGATTAGAAAGTGAATACAACTTCAGACCAGATTGCCTGTTCGTCAGCATTGCCTTCACGCTGTTCAAGATCGAAGTATTTAACAGCAGCAACAATGTTTTTAGCAAGAGCAACGTTAGCGCCTACTTCATAGCCTTCGAAGCCATCGCCATTACCCTGCCAAGTATTCATTACACCATTGTAGGAATCATTGGTGTTGTTCAGGTAGGTCAGACCAGGCATATCATAGTAGTTAGCATAAACGCCCCAGCTACCCGGTTTAGCAGCTTTAGCGCCTTTATATGCCAAACCTACTACATAACCGTTGTTGTCGCCATCAACATCATCAGCATCGCCGTGCATCCATTCGCCGGAAAGTTTCAGATCTTCAATAACCGGAAGAGCTACACCTAAATTCCAAATTTCTTGGCTCAGACCATTATCTACATTGTAGTAGGTTGCATAAGCATCAACTACACCGAGTTTAGCGCTCAGGTCTACTGCATACAGACGATCATCTTCGTGCATATAGAAGGTATCTTCTCCAACTTTATAAGTACCATCAGCATCATAAATTTTAGCAGCATCGCCAACATAACCGGTAATTTTTACATCTTTACCATAGGACAGTTTAGCACCATCGAATTCGGTATCAAGAATATTGCCGGTATGAGGTTTGAAGTTCAAACGGCCAGCATCAAGTTTAACACCGCCAACACGGCCGGATACGAATGCCCAGTTCAGATCAATGTCATCTTCACCACTAAGGGTATCGTTTTTGGAATCATGATAGTACTGATTGTTTTCAAAACGGCCGGTATAAGTCCAGTCTTCGTTAATCTGACCATTCAGGAACAGACGGGTACGGAGACGGCCACTGTTACCAGCTACACCTTCATCGTTTGCACGATAAGAAGCACGGATCTGACCGGTGATTTTTACGTTGTCAGCTTTTTTCTCGAGGTTAGCAACGCGAACGCCGAGGCTGTCCAGTTCGTCAGCAAATTCTGCTGCCAATTTGTCAACATTTGCGCCTTTTGCCATAGCTTTTGCTACAATCTGTGCCATTTCATAACGGGTCATCAGTTTGTCGCCGCCGTAAGTGCCGTCAGGATAACCGTCTACTACGCCTTCTGCTGCCAGTTTGTTAACTGCGTCATAAGCCCAGTGGCCAGCCGGTACGTCGCTGAACGGGTTGGCTGCATATGCGGATGCAGTTACACCAAGAGCCATAGCCATTGCAAGTACTAAAGATTTTTTCATTTTTTATTCCTCCTCAGGAACATTTTATTTTTATAAAACGCCTGCGGATAAATCCTGTCTTTTTGACAACTGCTTCGTGCGAGTCTCCTGGTTTCCTCTACTCTGCCCATTGCTTACTTCAACATTTTTCATCCTCAGCGGTTTATAAACAATAAATACCGGTTGAGCGACTCCTCAGTCTCACTCAACTTACTATTATTTTAACTCATAAATCTCAAAAGCGCAAGTTATAAATGTTTAAATTTTACAAAAATTTAGCCAATTCTATTTTAACTTTACTCCGGCACGTTAATCTGCGCCGTTAAAATATTTTCAATCGCAAGGGCTACACCGTCATTATCATTGCTTGCCGTTACCATTTTGGCATATTTCTGCACCTGCGGCTTGGCATTGGCAACAGCTACACCAATACCAGCGTTTTTAATCATGCTTAAATCATTGTTACTGTCGCCGATGCACATAATTTCTTCCGGCTTAATGCCGAAGCTTTCTGCCAGGCTTTTTACCGCCTGCCATTTATTAACGCCCGGCTCCATAAGTTCAAGGTAATTATCTTTGGAACTTGTTACGTCTACACGCCCTTTAAACTTTTCTTCCACGTCTTTCCATGTCGCTTCAAAATTTTCGGTTGCCGTCATTAAAAGCAGTTTGTTCGGAGCTTCTTTAATGCTGTAAATTTCTTCGCCTATCGCCACAGCCTGAATACCGGAAATTTTAGCATACATACGCGAATATTCGTTTTCTTCTTTTACATATAATTTATCGCCCATATAAACCTGTACATAATGTCCGTTTTCTTTAACGTACTGCAATAAATCAAGCGCGGTCGGCAATTTAAGCGGGCTGTTTACATAAACTTTGCCGCTGATCGCGCCTTTAACCAATGCGCCGTTATACGATACAAGCGGCACATCAAGACCCAGCTTTTGCGCATACGGCTGCATAGAGCAATACATGCGCCCGGAAGCAAGCGTAAAAACAATTCCTTCCGCAATGGCTTTTTTTATGGCCGCTTCATTGCGCGGAGAAATTTCTCTGTTATTATTTAAAAGTGTATCATCCATATCACTGGCAATAAGTTTTATTTTCATAACTGTAAGTTCCTTTCGTATTTAAGTTTAATTTTATTATAACATACTTATGATAATAAAAAACTTTGCTTTTAGCGGCTGCTCAAGTATAATAATTATAAAATACTTTTAAGGCGGTAACATTATGTTTGAAGATTTCTTAAAACGCATGACCAAAGGTTTTGGAGCAACGATGTTTTTGATAACGCTGCCGGTTGTAATGCTGGTGGTTGGTTTATTATGCTATACTATTTTAGATATGTTCGGATTCAGCAATTATGCATTGCGCTTATCATGCGGTTTTGCGGTTATAGCCGGGGGAATATTTGCCTACAACTGGAATAACTTTTTAAACCCGAAAGACAAGCAATAAAAAATACCGGCATCTGCATTAAAGCAGGTGCCGGTATTTTTTTATTCGCATCCATCCAAAAGTTTTGCCGCTTTAATTAAATCGCCAAGGGTGTAATTTTCTATTCCGCCGTTTTTAACAACACCTGCAAGGCTTGTATCCGAATGGGTCCCGGGGGTACCATATAAAAGTGCATCGGTTTCTACTTCAAAAATGTTTGTCAGTTCGTTAAGCATAGTTACAGTAATGCCGCAGCGTCCGCGTTCCAGATTACTCATATGAGTCTGTGTTACACCAAGAAGTTTTGCAAGTTCGGACTGGCTCATCATTTTTTTTACACGCGCCAGCCTGATATTGGCACCGATTTTTTTGTTGTCTATAACTCTTTTTACAGACATAACAAATCCCCCTTTGTATCCATTGACTTTTTTGTAACAACCCGGCAGATTTTGTTAAAACTACAAAAATCTAAACTCCGTTTTTAACTGTATAAATATTATACACTATTTTTGTCCATTTATCTATTAAATTTTTATATTTTATGCAAAATAAAGTAATTTTTGCGAAACATCCTTTTCTTTTAATATTTAATATAATTTTTATTATATTAAATATAATAAATCCGCTGCGTAAAAAATAACAGCCTGCCGTTTTTAATAATGACAAGCTGTTATTTTTTATTATTTGTTAAAAAATTTTCTTAAATTCTGCCGTTATATCGCTTATTTCGTCAATATTTTTTATATATGCGCTCAAATCTTCGGCTTTTTGGCCTCCGCAAACAGGTTCGGCAAGCGCAATAAATTTATCATTGCTTTCCTCCCATGTCATAGGGTTATCCGGGTCACCTTTCGGGTAATCAACCTGCATTTGATATTTATTGCCGTCTTTCATTTTTATAATAATTTCCGAAGCAAGTTTTGCAGGATTTTCCCTGTTCAGCAGTTCCTGTTTTTCGTCTTTTACTACTGAAATTTTATCCATTATTTTCTGCATAACCGTACTGCCGCGCGCCTGTGCATTAAATTCATCAACACCGGCTTTGCCATAAACAAGGGCTGCCGCCACACAATACTGTATGCTGAATTTACATCCGTAAACATTCTGCGGCGCAGGATTATTAATAAGAAAATCGGTTATATTATTTACATGCAGTTCTACGCACTCAATATCCTCCGACTTTATGCCGTTACTGCTGCGCAAAGTTTGTGCGCCGTAAACCGCAGCATGGGCATGTTTGCAGCAGGCGTAGGGCTTAAAGGAATTGTGCTGAATTTTTAAGTCACCGTAAGAAAGGTTCTGCGTAATTTTTTCTATTCTCGGCGCTTCGGAAAGAGCAGGACAGAAGCCCTTTTCACCTTCCAGAATTTTGCTGGCCGCCGTAAACCCGCTCTGCGCAAGATACGCCGAAAAAACACCGGCACTTGCCGCACGCCCGGCGTGAAGGGCTTTGCTCATTGCGCCTTCTTTTAAAAATTCCCACAAGCCTGCAGCCTGCGTTCCGGCACTGCCGAGACACATATTTGTCTGCTGTGCATCAAGCCCCAAAAGAGAGGCTGACGCCGCCGCACTGCCGAAAATTCCTGCTGTGCCTGTTGTATGCCAGTAAAAATAAGATTCCGGTATAATGGCTTCACCGGCGCGCGCCCCGGCTTCATACCCGGCACAGATTGCCGTAAGCAGGGCTTTGCCGCTTTTATGGCAGGCTTCCGCCACGGCAACGGCTGCCGGTATTACAACCGTTGCCAAGTGTATAATAGAAGGATTGTGCAAATCGTCAAAATCAAGCGTATGCGAAGCGGCACCATTAACAAGGGCTGCGCTTACGGGGTCAACACGCCTGCTGCCGCCGTCAAACACCGTACATTCTCCCATGCCGCACATTTTTAAAGCAGTTTCGCGCAAAATGCGGGCAGGTTCTTCGTGCGCTCCGCGCAGCGCAACGCCAAGCCAGTCCAGCAGGCATTGTTTGGCCATCAGCACTGCCTGCGGCGGCAATTTATCAAATTCCATTTCCGCCGTAAATTTTGCAAGCTGAGCAGTTTCATTCATCGCTGTTCACCCGCCTTGTTTAAAACATACTGCCGCTTTGTTTATATTCGCCGAATTCTTCGCGCAGCACGCCGCAAATTTCACCCAGTGTTGCATAAGTTTTAACGGCATCAATTAAGTAAGGCATTAAATTTTCCGTGCCTTTGGCTGCTTCGCGCAGTTTTTCAAGCGCTGCTTTAACGGCTTCGTTATCGCGAGCGGCTTTCATTTTTTCAAGGCGTGCAATCTGGCGCTCGCCAACGCTTAAATCTGCCGTAAGCACATCCTGTTCCGCAAGTTTTTTACTGTCATTAAATTTATTAACGCCAATAACGGTGCGTTTGCCAAGCTCTACCTCGTGCTGGTATTCGTAAGCATGTGCCGCCATTTCCTGCTGCATGTAGCCCTGTTCGATAGCGGCAACGGCACCGCCCATACGGTCTATTTTATCAATGTAGTCATAAGCTTCTTTTTCAATTTTATCGGTTAAGGTTTCAATGTAATAGGAACCAGCCAGCGGGTCGATGGTATCGGTAACTCCGCTTTCGTAAGCCAGAAGCTGCTGTGTGCGCAGGGCAAGCGTTGCGCTTTCTTCCGTCGGCAGCGCAATTGCTTCGTCATAAGCGCAGCATGCCATGGACTGTATGCCGCCAAGTACGGCGCTAAGCGCCTGCCAGGTAATGCGCACCACGTTGTTTAAAGGCTGCTGCGCCGTAAGCACGCTGCCGGCCGTATGCACATGTACGCGCAGCATCTGGGCTTTCGGCACGGATGCCCCGTAACGTTCCTTCATAATGCGTGCCCACAGGCGGCGCGCTGCGCGGAATTTGGCAACTTCGCCGAAGAAATCAAGCCCGGCTGTAAAAATCCAGCTGATGCCGGGTGCAAAATCATCAACCTTTTGCCCTGCTTTAATAGCCGCATCAATATACGCCATGGCGTTGGCAAACGCAAAAGCAATTTCCTGCACTTCGGAAGCACCGGCCTCGCGGATGTGGTAAGCACCGACGCTGATTGTATTCCATTTGGGAATATTTTTAGAGCAGTATTCAAAAGTATCGGTAATAAGGCGCATGGAAGGGCGCGGCGGGAAAATATAAGTGCCGCGGGCAATGTATTCTTTCAGAATATCGTTTTGGATTGTGCCCTTTAAGGCTTCCGGCTTAACGCCCTGTTTTTCCGCAACGGCAACATACATTGCCAAAAGCACTGCCGCAGGCCCGTTAATCGTCATGGAAGTACTTACCTTATCCAGTGGAATACCGTCAAACAGCGCTTCCATATCGGCAAGCGAATCAATGGCTACGCCTACTTTGCCTACTTCGCCATGGCTGAGTTCGTGGTCACTGTCAAGGCCAATCTGCGTCGGCAGGTCCATAGCAACGGAAAGCCCGGTTTGCCCGGCTTCCAGCAAATATTTATAGCGCGCGTTGGTTTCTTCTGCCGTGGCAAAACCGGCGTAGGCGCGCATGGTCCACAGGCGGCCGCGGTACATTGTAGGCTGCACGCCGCGTGTAAAGGGATATTGCCCGGGAAAACCGAGTTTTTCGCCATAATCAAAATCTTCTATATCAAGAGGCGTATACAAACGCTGCACTTCAAAATTTTTGCGTTCCGGAAATTTTGCCGTAGCTTTGGCAACCTTAGCTTCATATTCATTTAATCCCTGCTGCAATTTTTCTTTATCCATGGTAATCCTCCTTATATTTTCATCGTTCCGTATTTTTCGTAATGAGCCTGCATATCAAACGCATGCGTTAAATCCACAGGCATATGGGCGTTTTTTCTTTGCGCCTGCTGCAAATATTCCAAAAGCTGCGCTTTATAATCCGGGTGAGCACATTTTTCAATAATCAGCTTGGCGCGTTTAACAGGCGGCAGGCCGCGGATATCGGCAATGCCCTGTTCGGTAATAAACACCATAGTATCATGCTCGGTATGGTCGGCATGCGTTACCATTGGCACAACGCTGGAAATACTGCCTTTTTTTGCCGTTGACGGCGTACAGAAAATTGTTAAATAACCGTTGCGCATATAATCGCCGCTGCCGCCGATGCCGTTCATCATATTGGCGCCCATAACATGCGTGGAATTTGCCTGCCCGTAAATATCAAATTCAAGCGGAGTATTAATGGAAATAACGCCCAAACGGCGGATAATTTCCGGGTTATTGCTGATATCAAGAGGGCGCAGCACTATGCTTTTACGGTATAAATCAGGATTTTCCTTATACATCTGCCATACATTCGGCGACGGCGTAAAAGCGCAGCCCGATGCCTGCGACACCTTACCAATTTTGATAAGGCTGAATACAGCATCCTGCAAAATTTCGGAATACATTTTCAAATTTTCGTATTTTGATTTAGACAGCCCCATTAAAACAGCATTGGCAATACTGCCTACGCCTGACTGTATGGGCAGCATCTCCTTAGGCAGGCGCCCGTATTTTTGCTCGTGTTCCAAAAATTCAACCAGAAAGCCCGCTATTTTTATACTGTTTTCGTCGGGCGGATTCAAATTGCGTACATGGTCAACAATATCCGATTCCACAATGCAGGCAATTTTATCAAGGCCGCATTCCAAATAGGGCGAACCGATTCTGTCACCGACATGGTAAATTGGTATTTCCGTTCTGTGCGGCGGTTTGGCGCAAATATAAATATCGTGCATGCCTTCCATATTTAAGGGAATTGTTGTGTTAACTTCAACGATTACTTTTTTGGCATGCTTAACAAACATGGGTATGTTGCCAACGCCCGGGCCGAGCACAATGCTTCCGTCGGCGTTTACAGCGGCAGCTTCAACAATTGCCACATCCACATTGCCGAAAAAGCCGTAATCTACCTGCTGGGCAAAATGGCTTAAATGCAAATCTACGTAATCAATCTGGCCGCTGTTAATACCTGCCCGCATAGATTTATTGGAAGCCGCATAGTATGGCATTCTGCTTTTAACGCCACCCACTGCAGCAAGCTCTTCTTCAATTTCCGGGCCTACCGAAGCGCCGCTCCAGATATTAATGCAGCATTTTTTGCCGTTTTTTATGGCTTTTGCCAGCGCCATTGTTGTTTTTTTAGGATAACCCGACGGCGTAAAACCGCCGACACCGACGTTCATGCCATCTTCAATAAGCGCAGCCGCCTGTTCCGGTGTTGCTATTTTTTCAAACAACGCTGTACTGCGCAGCCTGTCTGTTCCTAACATTTTACCCCCTTCTTTCGTAACAACTTATACCTTAATTATAGTGTAAGCGCAAAAGC
>ERZ894203.969-NODE-969-length-18240-cov-23.104427_pt1 | contig 18240 bp, 11 predicted proteins | sample MGYA00380286_ERZ894203 | MGnify/ENA primary metagenome ERZ894203 (study PRJEB32331, sample SAMN06328484) | human gut metagenome | biome: human gut microbiome; feature: stool | host: Homo sapiens | collected 2014-02-06 ... | reverse complement strand
TATATCGGAAATGCAGCCGAAATGACTCGTTTTGAGAAGATACCGAGAGTACATTATTAGTTCACATAATCAGATATATTATAATTGACTCAAATATAATCGTCAATCACCTTTGCTTTTCCTACCGCTTAGTATTCTACGCACTGGAAGTGTGGAAATACTCATTCTCAGTTCAACTCATCCAGCGTCTTTTCATACTCCGGCACAAACTCCTCACAGAAAATTTCAGCTTCTTTGCACTCTAATTCTCTTATCGCCTTAAAAGTTGACTCTTTCGCATGATTAAACTCTCTGTTTCCTGTTTTTTCTTCCTCTATGCACTTGATAAGAGCCGATATTTTATCTGCTGCTTTTATAAGTTTCATAACTGATGCATCCTCTTTTGGCAAAAGATATTTTTCATACTCCAAAGCCATATCCTCAGGAAGTCTTGAAAGAAGATTTTTCGCCGCATTTACCTCAATCTCCTTATAGGCATCTTTTATTTCAGTGTTGTAATATTTAACTGGTGTCGGCATATCTCCGGTAATAATCTCCGTACAGTCATGATACATTGCAAGCAACGCTATATACTCAATGTCATAGTCCATACCGAGCCTGCAATTTCCTATAATGGCTAGAGCATGAGCAACCACCGCTGTTTCGAGAGAATGTTCACTGACATTCTCCCTAAGTGAATTACGCATCAATGCCCATCTTTCGATATATTTCATCCTCGACAGCATGGCAAAAAATGAGTTGTCATTTTTCTTATCCATAAGCATATCTCCTCTCCACTTTTTATCTCCCACTAAGCATTTGCAAAACCATCATAATCTGTCAGGTAAGCTGATATTCGCAATCACCTCTCAAGCATCTTCTTTATAAATGCCCCTGTATAAGACTTCTTGCTTTTTGCCACCTTTTCAGGTGTGCCCTTTGCTATGACTGTTCCACCTTTTGCTCCGCCCTCAGGACCTAAGTCAATTATATAATCTGCTGTTTTTATAACATCAAGATTATGCTCTATCACTATAACGGTATTACCATTCTCTGTAAGTCTCCTCAATATGTCAACGAGTTTGTGCACATCTGCAAAATGAAGTCCTGTTGTCGGCTCATCAAGTACATATACCGTTTTTCCCGTACTTCTCCTGCTAAGTTCTGTGGCAAGTTTGATTCTTTGTGCTTCCCCACCTGAAAGCGTTGTTGACGGCTGACCGAGTTTTATATATGAAAGTCCCACTTCATAAAGTGTTTCTATCTTTCTTCTGATAGTCGGTACTGCTTCAAAGAATGTGAGTGCTTCTTCCACTGTCATGTCCAGCACATCATATATGCTCTTGCCTTTATATTTTACATCGAGCGTTTCCCTGTTGTATCTCTTTCCACCGCATACCTCGCAAGGAACATATACATCCGGCAGAAAGTTCATCTCTATCTTTATAATTCCATCACCGTGGCAGTTTTCACATCTTCCTCCCTTTACATTGAAGCTGAAACGGCCTTTTTTATATCCTTTCGCTTTTGCATCAGGTGTTGCGGCAAACAAATCTCTTATCATATCAAATACCCCTGTATAAGTTGCAGGATTTGAGCGTGGTGTTCTTCCTATCGGAGACTGGTCTATATTGATAACCTTGTCAAGCTGTTCAAGACCCTCAACACTATTGCAAAGTCCCGGTATAGTTCTCGCCCTATTCAACTGTTTTGCCATATACTTATAAAGTATCTCATTTACAAGCGAACTTTTTCCCGAACCTGAAACTCCCGTAACACAGGTCATAACTCCCGTCGGAAACTCTACATTTATATTTTTGAGATTATTTTCTTTTGCACCTTTTACCTTTATCCAGCCTGTAGGCTCTTTTCTCACCTCAGGAACAGGTATCTTTTTTCTGCCGCTTAAATAATCACCTGTTATCGACTCCTTGCAAGCCATGATGTCTTTTGCCGTTCCAGTAGCAATCACTTTGCCGCCATGTGAACCGGCTCCAGGTCCTATGTCTACTATATAGTCAGCCGCAAGCATCGTATCTTCGTCATGTTCTACAACGATAAGTGTATTTCCGAGGTCTTTTAACTTCATCAACGCACCGAGCAGCTTATCATTGTCCCTCTGGTGAAGTCCTATACTCGGCTCATCAAGTATATAGGCAACTCCTACAAGCCCCGAACCTATCTGCGTTGCAAGTCTGATACGCTGTGCTTCACCACCTGAAAGACTCGCCGTGTATCTTGAAAGTGAGAGATACTCAAGACCTACCTCAACGAGAAATCCAACTCTTGCTTTTATCTCTTTAAGTACAACCCTGCCTATATTTAACTGATTTTTTGTAAGTTCAAGGTTATCAAGATAATTTTTAAGTTCTATTATTGAAAGTTCAGTTATCTGGGCGATATTTTTGTCCCCAACTGTTACTGCAAGTGCTTCCGGGCGGAGTCTTTTTCCTTTACAAGCCTTGCAAGGTGTTATCCTCATAAAACTCTCATACTCTTTCTTGGTGCTCTCTGACGCTGTCTCCCTGTATCTTCTCTCGACATTTTTGATAATTCCCTCAAAAACAACATCATAGACACCAACGCCACGCTGACCTCTGTAGTGTACCTGTACACTCCTGCCATCCGTTCCGTGCATAAGCATATGCCTGATATTTTCAGGAAGGTCCTGATAAGGGGTATCAAGCTCAAAACCATACTCCTTAGCAAGTGCATCAAGGACACATCTGGCATAGCTTGTCTTGTTTGTAACAGACTGCCATCCGTTTACGACAAGTGCTCCATCCGTGATACTCAACGAAGGATCAGGTATCATAAGTTCCTCGGCAAACTCCATCTTATAACCGATACCGTGGCATACCTCACACGCACCAAAAGGATTGTTAAAAGAGAATGTCCTCGGCTCTATCTCATCAATGCTCACACCACAGTCAGCACATGAAAAACTCTGGCTGAATCTAATCTGTTCTTTGCCCGGAATATCTACTATAAGAAGCCCGTCAGAAAGTCTCATAACATTTTCAATAGAATCGGTAAGTCTCTTTTCTATTCCCTCTCTTACAACAAGCCTGTCAACCATTATCTCTATATCATGCTTTTTATTTTTCTCTAACTTTATATCCTCTGACAGTTCATAGATGTGACCGTCAACGACAACTCTTACATAACCGCTCTTTCTGGCACTTTCCAAAACTTTGATATGTTCACCCTTTCTACCTCTGACAACAGGTGCAAGGAGCTGTAATCTCGTGCCTTTTTCAAGCTTCATAATCTCATCACATATCTGGTCTACCGTCTGTCTCTTTATCTCTTTTCCACACTTAGGACAATGTGGTATTCCAACTCTCGCATAGAGAAGTCTGAAGTAATCATAAATCTCCGTAACAGTACCTACAGTCGAACGCGGATTTCTGTTTGTAGACTTCTGATCAATAGAAATAGCCGGCGGAAGTCCTTCTATCTTCTCGACATCAGGTTTTTCCATAAGCCCCAAAAATTGTCTGGCATAAGAAGACAGAGACTCCATATATCTTCTCTGTCCCTCCGCATAGATTGTATCAAATGCAAGAGATGACTTTCCCGAACCGCTAAGTCCCGTAAGAACAACAAACTCATCCCTTGGAATGTCAATATCAATACCTTTAAGATTATGCTCAGATGCCTTTCTTATCTTTATATACTTCTTAACTTCCTCATGTTTTGCCATAAAAACCTCATTTCTAAATCATCTTATCAACATTGCAACATAAATATTTCTTTTATCTTAACACCAAATATTTATATTTTCAAGCACATATGTTCGTTTCATTTTAACTGTTAAATAAAAATTCATATATTATTGTTGCAGTTCTTTCTTTTTTTTATTATAATAAAAGAATATAAATCGGCAAATTATTTTTATATAACTGATATTATGATGTCATGGACAAAATGTGCTTTGTCCCACAACGGACACCACGGATTGCTTCATTGCATCATATTATTTTATTTAGGAAAGGTCGTGAAAAATGTTAGGTATTAAAAATCGCATTATAGCTGTCTGTTGTGCTGCAATTGATTCAGACTCCATCAAATACTATATGAATTATTTTACTGAATATGCCAAAAAAAACAACTACAAAATACTATTTTTCCGTTCCTTTAGTGATTTGTACAGAGCAGCTTCACATGGTAAACACGATATAGGTGAGAGTTGTATATTCAGCCTTATAAATTATAAACTCATAGATGCCATGATAATATTGCCGGAAACGATAAAATGTCCTGCCGTCCGTGATGATCTTATTCGCCACGCAAAACTTAATAATATACCGGTAATTTCAATAGACCACTATATTGAGGGCTGCTACAATATAAATTATGATTATAAGACTGCACTTGAAAAAATATTATGTCATCTTATAGAAGATCACCATTATACCTGCATCAATTTTATTGCAGGTATAAAAGGAAACGCCTTTTCAGATGAACGCATCGACATTTATAAAAAAGTTCTTAAAGAACATAATATTCCTATTGAGGAAGAACGTATAGGATATGGTGGATTTTGGAGTATTCCTACCAAAAAAGTCATAAAAGATTTTATAAACAGTGAGCTTCCGATGCCACAGGCAATAGCTTGTGCCAATGATACGATGGCTATCACGGCATACAATTCACTTATCAATGCAGGATATGACCTTCCACGGGAAATAGCCATTACCGGATTTGATGGTCTGATACAGGCTATCGAACACTATCCTGCTATTACTACTGCACAGCATGATTATGAAAATGCCGTTATAAAAGCATTTGATATTTTAAATGATATTTTTAACCATAAGGAAGTTCCTGCCGTCAACTATATAAATTCTAATGTTATAATAGGCGGTTCATGCGGATGTCATTATGACAGCATTAAAAAATACAATAACCTTTCATATAACCTAAACAACAGGTATGACGCTCAGATTCAATTTAATAAAGACCAGATAAACATGACTGCCGACCTTAACGACAATTCTTCATTTCAAGGTATGTTTGACAAACTCACACGGTATGCAAAAAATTTTTTCAGCCATCGTTTCTGGCTTTGCGTTGTTGATAATTTTCTGACAGAAGATGAAGAATTGTCCGACATTTTGGACGATAATGCATCACTTCATTTCGGATATTCAAATCATATGGATGTTGTATTATCAAAACACGATACCATATGGCAGGGAATGACTGACTTTGAAACTTCAAATCTTCTGCCAAATATTGAATCCGTGCTTGAAGAGGAAGATAATATACTATTTCTTCCATTGCATGTACTGGATCATACGATTGGATATGCGGCTTTAGTGTATGAACCTGACAAAATGAATATGGAACAGCTCTACCAGTTTCTTATGAATGTAAGTACTGCACTTGAAACCATGAAAGTACATCAGAGACAGCAAAATATTATATCCAGTCTTGAAAATAAATATATACATGATCCTCTTACCGGTCTTTTAAACAGACGCGGTTTTTATCAAAAAGTTTTGCCTGATTTTAATCGGTGCATAAATGAAGAAAAACATTTTATCGCAATCTCTGTTGATTTGAACGGATTAAAAAAGATAAATGACACATATGGTCATTCAGATGGTGATATTGCTATCTCTGCAATAGGAAACATACTTATAAATTCAAGCTTTCAGGATGAGACTTGTGCAAGATTTGGCGGTGATGAATTTGTCATGGCAGGTCCCCTCGCCGATGGTCTTGATGCTAATGATTTTTTGGATAAAATTCATCAAAATATCAATATTTATAATAAAATGCATAACCATCCTTATGATGTAAGTGCAAGTATCGGCATAATAACCGGGATTCCTACTCCGGAGATTTCACTTGATGACTTTATAAAAGCTGCTGACGAAGAAATGTATAAAGATAAAGTTCTTCACCATCAACTAAGAGAACAATAAATCTTGTCAGTATCTATCCTGCATCGTAACAGTCAGATATTGTATTTCTTATATTATGAAACCTGCTATCCATTGCAATGCAGCTTTTGTCTACTTCATCTTAGAATAAAATAACAATATGCCAAAAACTATCACGAACCAAAAGATTCTGAGAGTTTTTGGCATATTGCTTAAATACTGTTATTAACATATTCTCTTATTTCATTGTCATCCTCCGGCATCTGGCATCCCACTATGAACACACCTTCATTCTCAGAGCACCTGATGACTTTACCTTCGAGAACATTATGCTTTGGAAGATCAAAATCTTCTATGGTTATCTTAATCTTTGCTCCTTTGTTTTCCTTAAAATAAGACTCTTTCGTGAGCAATGCAAAACCATTTGCACTTATATTGTCAAGTTGTCCATCAATCTCTTTTCCGGTCTCTTCAACAAATATCTTACACTTATTGCTTATATCCATACGAGGATACTTTCTGCGGTTCTTTATCTTCGGTCTTGATGTCACGAGTATCTCAAATAAATGTGAATTTTGTGAAGCTGCCGAAACAACTTTCGCATCTTTCCATATATATAATACATTTCCAACCGTAATCTGCATCCTGCATAATCTATCCTTTGCCAAATCGCTATTTAATTTAGGAAGATTTACTTCTATCCTGTCATCTTTCTGCTTTTCAACTTCACCATGATATACTTCTGCTGATGCACCATCCATCGTTATCTGGACTTTCATTCCCGGCATAATATCTTCAACTCCCATAAAACCACCGATACCAAGTTCACACATAAGAGCTTCCACTATTTTTTCAATATCATTAATATTGGTCATGGACTCTTCATATTTACTAAGCATACGGCTGCTCATCTCGTTTGAATATGATATACATCCCGTCATATCGGAAACAATTCCGGATACACTATCCATGTTATCCACAAGATGATGATTTGAGTTTTCAACCTCTTTCATTGCAATATCAATTTCCTGAATATGACTTTCAAGCTGTTTTGAATCATTATTTATCTTGCCGACATTTTTCCCGGTCTTTGTAACTTTCTTGTATGTTTCCTGAACAAGATTTATCGTCTCCTCCATAGAAGCCGTCATTTTGTCTGATGTTTCCTGAAGCCTTATAAGTGCATCCTCTATCATTCCTGATGATGACTGTGTTTCTGTACTTAATGAACTTATCTGCTGTGCAACTACTCCAAAACCTCTTCCTGCTTCACCTGCTCTTGCTGCTTCTATAGAAGCATTTAATGCAAGCAATGTTGTCTGTTCAGTTATTTCTTCAATTTTGCCTGTTTCAGCCTTAACTCTTTCAAACTCTTCCCTGAAATGTTCAAGAATCTGTCCCATATCAGATGCCAGATCTGTCATAGCATGAGTAGTCTCCACAAGACTCTCAAGATCTGTCGAACTTGTTTTTGCGTGTTCTGTTGACTCTGCCGTAAGGCTGACCATCTGCTCTATCATTTCTGCCACGCGTTCTACCTGTGAACTTATGTCCGTTGTCATTTCCACCGATGAATCGGTTGTATTTTCAAGCTTTGTGTTATTATCTGTCAATGTAACCAATCCATCGGCAACAACACCTGCACTATGTGTATTTTCAACTGAAATCTCTCTTACAACAGAAACCCCGCTCATAATAGAGTTACTTGCCTTTTTAACTTTCTCTACAGTAGTTATAACTCGTTTAAGGTCAGCCTTTATACTGTTTGTCATTGCACCATCTGATTCGTTAAGATGATGTATCGACATGACATAACATATATAACAAAGCACTGTAGCTGAAAATTCAAGCTGGTAATTTTTCATATCTGCTGCCGAATTGTAACCGCCCATTACATGATATACAGAACTTATAATGATTATTATAGAATTGACAACTCCACAATATATCATAAATTTACGGTTCTTATACAATACCAAAAGACTTGTCACCGGCAATACATATGTAAATGCTATAGGTGACTCAGTCGTACTTATGACAAAAGTATAAAAAATTCCATATCCGACAACAAGATCATATTTATACAGATCCGTCTCCCAGCCTTTTTTTCTAAGCAATATCTCGCCGGCTATTATCGGAATCCAGCAAAGTGCCAGAAATACAAAATAATATGATGCGGTATTTAATCCTTTAGATACATCAGAACCATAATTTGCCGAAAGAAGTATTGCAAAAACAAACCATATACGCCTTGCTTTTCTGTTTGCTTTTTCTTTAAATTCATTTTCATTATAATCCATAAAAGCTTTACCTCCGTATATTATAACTGTTCAGATAATTGCAAAATCAATGTTAAATTTTATTCACTCTATAAGAACAACAAATAATTAGTTTTCAATTTTATCCTCAAACTATACAATGATTCGTGCAAAATAATCCGACATCCTTTTCATCGTTTCATGACTTTTCTCCAAATCAGGTTCAAAAACACTGAATGCGTGTGTTAGTTTTTTATCTTTCTTAAAGTATAACAATTCACTTTTTGTATTTACCGGTTTCAGTGCTTTATAAAAGTTGAGTGTATATTTTCTAAGATTGTCACCTCTGCTTGATACAAGAAAACATGGCGGCAAAGCTTTAAGCAACTCTTTATTTTCCGGATTTACATACTTAGCAAATGCACTCTTTTTATAATCTTTTCCATAAAGATATTTCGGAAGAAACCATCCTAATTTATCAAATTTATTTGTATAAAACATTCCACTTATAAGTCCCATTGCCTTTATGTCTATTTGAGCCGGTTTTACTTTTGCCCCATTTGCCATACCGGCACATTTCATCATCGCAGCAGTGTATGTAAGCAGACACGCCCCGCCACTGTCTCCTGCTGCAAATATCCTTTCTGCATCTCCATTATAATTTGAAAGATTATCATTTATAAAATCTAATGCTCTTGACAAATCTTCACACTGGTCATAAAACATACAGTCAGGCACAAGTCTGTATTCCACACTGAATACAATATATCCGAGTTTACACAGTTTGGCACAAAAATATCTGTTAAACTCCTTATTTCCAAGAATAAGTCCACCTCCATGTACATTTATTATGACTGGAAGCTTCCTATGCTCCTGCTCCGGTGTTATATTTTTAGATTTATAAATATCAAGATGGTGTGCTTTTAATCCATCTTTGAGATATGGAATATCTCTGATTTCTTCAACATCATCCGGAAATTTAAGCCGTTTGTCTCTTTCTTTCTGTTCTTCTAAGAAGTCTGCTCTTTGCTTATAAAATACATTTGCAATAGTCTGACCCATTTTTTCCTCATTTCTGTTTTTAATTATGTAAATATAAAACTTTTATATATATTATTAAGAGGGTGTCACTCTTTCGTGACATCCCTCTGTTAAAATCTATCCTAACAATGCCTTGTCGTTTGAAAATTCCTCACCGCTCACTTCCTCAAATTTCTGAAGAAGATCTTCGACAGTAAGTTTTTTCTTCTCCTCACCTTTTATGTCAAGAATAACCTTTCCTCCATTCATCATAATAAGACGGTTTCCGTGTACTATCGCATCTCTCATATTATGTGTTACCATCATAGCAGTAAGATGATTGTCAGCGATAATCTTATCTGATAATTCCAGCACTTTTGCTGCGGTCTTTGGATCGAGTGCCGCCGTATGCTCATCTAAAAGAAGAAGCTTAGGCTTTTTAATCGTTGCCATAAGAAGTGTAAGTGCCTGTCTCTGACCGCCCGAAAGAAGTCCGACTTTTGATGTCATTCTATCTTCAAGACCAAGATCAAGTTTTGCAAGCATTTCTCTGTATTTTTTCTTCTCAGACTTAGTAACGCCCCACTTAAGACCTCTGTGCTGTCCTCGTCTTGCCGCAAGAGCAAGATTTTCTATAATTTCCATTGTCGCCGCTGTTCCGTTCATCGGATCCTGGAATACCCTGCCAAGATAAGGTGCTCTCTTATGCTCTGAAAGACCTGTCATATCAACTCCGTCAATAATAATACTTCCCGAATCTATAGGCCATACACCTGCAACAGCATTTAGAGTGGTAGATTTTCCTGCTCCGTTTCCACCGATAACGGTAACAAAATCTCCGTCCTCAAGTTTTAAATTGACACCATTTAATGCCTTCTTTTCATTTATCGTACCAAGATTAAATGTTTTATACACATTGTTTAACTCTAACATTTTCCGGCACCTCCTTTTGCGGCTTTTCTGTATGAATTTTTAGCCTTTCCCCTGAGGTAAGGAACTGCAAGGAATATCGCAACTACCATAGCTGAGAACATCTTCATATCTATTGTAGGAAGACCGAGCCACAATACGAACTGGATAACTATGTAGTAAATTATACTTCCGACTGCAACAAATGCAAGTCTTCCGCTGAAATTGAGTTTCTTTCCGAATATAGCTTCTCCAAGTACCTCACCGATGATAACAGAAGCAAGTCCGATAACGATAGAACCCCTGCCCATGTTTACATCGAAGTTACCCTGATACTGTGAGAGAAGTCCGCCTGCAAATCCAACAAGACCATTTGAAAATACAAGTGCAAGCACCTTTGCAACATTTGTGTTAATTCCCTGTGCCCTTGACATATTTGGATTGCATCCTGTAGCCCTGATAGTGAAACCAAGCTCTGTTCCAAAGAACCAGTACATAAGTGCGATAACTACCAAAAGTATGATAACGACCGTAACTATCGCGGCAGGATTGTCTCTGCCTGATACAACGAGTTTATACATATCTACATTTACAGCCTGATTTGCCTTTCCTTCAGATATGTTCAGATTTATCGAATATAATGAAAGCTGTGTAAGAATACCTGCCAAAATATCCGGAATACCGAGTACCGTATGTAAAATACCCGTTATAAGTCCGGCAAGCATACCCGCAACAAATGCGACTGCAACTGCTGCAACCGGATTCCATCCTTTCAATATAAGCATTACCGTAACAACACCACCGGTTGCCATAGTACCATCAACCGTAAGATCGGCAAAATCAAGTATCTTAAATGTTAAAAACACTCCTATCGCCATAATTCCCCAGATAAGACCCTGGGCTACAGAACCAGGCAGTGCACGAACAAGTGCTGTGATATCCTGTGCACATACCACTGGAATTAAACTGTACATTTTTTCCTCCGTTCCGCCGTTTTTACATCCGGCACTTTATTCCGTCCGGGTTATTTTTATAACCCCGCAAACACCTCCAATCTTATTGTCAGTGTTTGTTGTGTCAAGCAATTTGTATGTAAACATACATTGCTATATATTTTTAACCCTTTCATCACATTATATTATAATTATAATTATAAAAGCAATGAAAATATATAAATAACGGACAACTTTTTTGCTGTATAATTATTGCTGTCCTATTTTGCGGCAGCAATACAATATAATTATTGTCAGAAACTACCGCACACTCTCTACTCATCAGTCTTTTTTATGGTATCACCCGTAGATATTTTCGTATTTTTGTCAACTCCGCCTATACTGCTGCCGCCGACATAATAATCTTTCTGTGGCTTTGGTGATACCGTTTCATTGACACCTGCACTGTAGGCACTCTCAAGTCCCCATTTGCCATGCCTTTCCACCACAAAATAATGTATGACTATTGCAGCCGCAATAACTGTCACAACTGCTATGACGGTTTTTCTTCCACTGCCGTGCATCCAGTCTCTTATCTTTCCCATATCTCATCTATCCCATGCTTTCTATATCTTTTATTATCATTCCCGACATCGGAGGACATTCAACATGGATAAGTCCATTTACGACCGGATATACCTTTGCTTCATCTGAATAACCTTCCCTGTCACTAAGCATCAGTCTTGCCATTCGTGTCTCCTGTATAATTCCCATTCGCCATACCGGTATGTCAGCTTCACGTACCTCATCGCTGCTGTTTATCATAACAACTATCTTGTCATTTTCATCAAATCGTCCATAACCTATAAGTTTATACTGACCTTTTAAGAACATTATCGAGCCTGTCTTAAACACCTGATAATCCTTGTGTATCCTTATAAGCTGTCTGTGGAACTCTATAAGTTCATTGTCCTCTCTGCCCCACGGATAAGTTCTTCTGTTATCCGGGTCAGTCCATCCACAAAGTCCTGCCTCATCACCATAATATATAGTCGGTGCTCCCGGCCATGTCATCTGTATCATGACACCAAGCCTGAAAAGAGCCTTATCTATGCCCTCATCTGCCGCCTGAGGTCCTACACTTGCCGTTCTTCCGACTTTGTGATTTGTTCTCGTCATAAATCTTGAATGATCGTGATTTGAAAGTTCATTCATGGCAACCTGAAGCGACTGTGTATTAAATCTTGTCATATAATTTCGCATGGAACCAAAAAACGCATCAGCATTACCAAGAAGATCTTCCCTGTACTCATCACTGTGCTTTTCTACACCTGTCAAAAACCATGTAATAGGTTCCATGAACGCATCGTAGTTCATAACGGTATCCCACTGGTCACCTTGAAGCCAGCTTGTCGGATCACCATAATGCTCTGCAAGAACAATAGCTTCAGGATTTGCTTCCTTGACATTTCTTCTAAACTCTTTCCAGAAATAGTGATTGTATTCCTGTGACTGACCGAGATCTGCCGCCACATCAAGTCTCCAGCCGTCAACATTGTACGGCGGTGAAACCCATTTTCTCGCTATATGCATGATATAGTCAAATAAAAGCGGTGAATCTTCATAATTTAACTTAGGTAGTGTATCGTGTCCCCACCAGCCATCATAGCGATAATTGTACGGCCACATATCTTCATTAAACCTGAAGAAAGTCCTGTAAGGACTGTCTGCGGATATATAAGCCCCTTTTTCATAACCCTCGGCATCCTCATAAATGCACTCTCTGTCAAGCCATTTATTGAAAGAACCACAGTGATTGAAAACTCCATCGAGAATAACTTTCATGCCCCTTTTGTGAACTTCCTCGACAAACTCAGCAAAAAAAAGGTTGCTCGCCTCAAGGTTTTCTTTGTCTGTAACCCTGCACACATATTTTGTTGCATATTTGTTTGGGTAAGTACCGTCACACATGAGATTTCCATTTTCGTCCCTGTGAAGCACTTCACCCTCATCTTTAACTATCTTTCCAAAATGAGGATCTATATAATCATAATCCTGAATATCATATTTGTGGTTTGACGGTGATACAAAAATCGGATTAAAATATATCGCATCTACACCAAGTTCCTGCAGATAATCAAGTTTCTGCCATACTCCTGCTATATCTCCGCCGTAAAATTCCCTTACACCCATTGCTGCCGGATACTTAAACCAGTCAGTCACCTTGTCAGTACCCTCACCTATATAGACATACTCATCTTTTTCAACATCGTTTGACCTGTCACCGTTATAAAAACGGTCAACATATATCTGATAAAATATTGCACCTTTTGCCCAGTCAGGAGTGTGAAATGATGGTGTTATCGTAAAATTATAATACGGCTCAACTCCGCTGCACACACCTACGCTGTTGTAATAGACAGTGACCGTTCCGCTCGTCACCTCAAAATAATAATCTATCATCTTGTCAGAAAGTTCGACCGTACTCTCATAATAATCAAACAGTCTGTCATTATATACTTTCTTCATCTCGATGCGCGTATCAGTACACACAACAAGAACCACTCTGTCAATATTTTCCCTGCCGGTTCTGAATCTGAGTTTTACACTCTCATTTGCTTTTGGTTCAGGCGGAATACGATACTGTGCCGTACCATCACTAAAAAGAGCCTGTGGGTTAAATATCGTTGTAAGATTGTCGATAAAAAGCTGTGTCTTCATAGCTTTTGTCATCTTCGCAAGCCTTACATTTAAATCCATAATAATCCCCATTTCCGAGCAATTTATTTATAATACTATTTATCTTTGCTCTAAAATAAATAGAAGTAGTGAAACTAACTTAATACTTATGCCACATCATAAGTTATCATTATCCCTTACAATGTAACAGGTGCTAAACACATTTACAGTTATTTTACTATAAATCTTCGTTCTCCTCAACATTTTTATTGCCCTTCTCACATTTAAGATAGTTTAACAGACCATCTTTCGTGTTCAGTTCAGGTTCGTCAAGTACCTTGTCGAGCATTGCCTTAAGTATCTCTCCCATCTTTGGTCCCGGTTTTACTCCGGCGGCTATAAGGTCTGAACCTGTCACCGCAAGGTCTTTTATCGACAAAGGCTGTGCATTTGCCATAATATATTCAAATCTCTTAACACCTGCGTCTATCTTTGCAAGTTTTTCATCACGCTGCATATCGCTCTGTGCCAGAACATCGGCATACTCGACAAGAAAAAGCATATCCATAATGTCAGCACCTATCTTTGACACGGCACGCCTGAAAGCCCTGCTCTTATCTTCCATACGGTAATCATGAAATCTTATGAGCCTGCACGCTTTTGATATGGAGTCATTGTCAAAAGTAAGTCTCCTCATTATCTTCTTTGCCATTTTCTCACTCTGTGCCGGATGACCGATAAAGTGACCGATTCCTTTTTCATCGACTGTCATGACTGCTGGTTTTGCTATATCGTGAAGAAGCATCGTCATGCACAAAACCGTCTGCTGTTTTTTATCCATTTTAGCGGCAAGTTTTTTTGCCGTTTCAAGTACATTCTCAGGTATCTTATCATAAATCTTTTTATCGGAAGTAATCCCAAAGAAACAGTTCATAAGCTCTATACCGCATATGCTGTGTTCTCCGACCGTGTAGATATGATGCGGATTTTTCTGTTCAGTTTGCATCGCAGCATCAAGTTCAGGCAGAAAATATTTTGTCATGCCTGTTTTATAGGCATCCCTTATCCGCCCTGCTTCTTTAGAAACAAGCAGTTTCGTAAGTTCAACTCTTATCCTCTCGGCACTTATATTTTTAAGATGGTCTGCTCTCTCAACAATAGCTTCTCTTGTCTTTTCCTCGATGGCAAAACCAAGCTGTCCTGCAAACCTCACTGCCCTTAACATCCTGAGTGCGTCCTCGTCAAATCTCTGACCCGCATCACCAACACATCTTATTATACCATCTTTGAGGTCTTTAATACCCCAAAATTCGTCGACAAGCCCTCTATTATCGTTATAAGCCATGGCATTTATCGTAAAATCGCGTCTTTCAAGGTCAAGTTTGAGATTGTCGGTAAACTCTACTTTTTTTGGATGCCTGTTGTCCTCATATTCACCGTCTATCCTGTAAGTCGTCACCTCATAACCGACATGGTCGAGCATGACAGTTACCGTGCCATGCTGTATTCCCGTGTCGATAGTCTTTTTAAAAAGCTCCTTTATCTGTAAAGGTTTTGCGGAGGTCGTAATATCCCAGTCCTGCGGTTTTCTGTCAAGCAGAGTGTCCCTCACACAGCCGCCTACCGCATAGGCTTCAAATCCTGCCTGTTCAAGTTTACTAATAATATATGAAACATTTTTAGGTAATATCATCTTCAAATTTATTTCACCTCATTTTCAGACAGCCTTCCGCAAAAAATATCCTAAAAATCTCAGGTTAAGGGCAATCCGCCAGATAATAATCTGTATGTAAATGCACATTACCATCTGCATTTGCCACAATAAATTATTTAATTGCTGCTGTCTTTTATTGTAATAGTAACATTGGCATTAAAAGCTACTGCGTTAGAACCTTTATCAACCATGCCAATATATATATTATCATAACCCGAAAGCCCGTCTTTTGACAAATCAATCTTTAACATTTCTCCTGTACTCAGCTTAAATGTTCCGCTCGCCTTTGCATCAGAGCCATTTATATATTTATAGTATTGATTATCTTCATTTACTTTATTAGCCACTTTGTAGTCCACACTACCGCCGCTACCCGCTGTAAGCGAATTTATCTTTATCTCAAGATACGGGTTTGTAAATTTTGTCCAGTCTATGCCACTAATCTGATATGCAGCTCCAACAGAACTAACAGGCAGATTCCAGTCATCATCAGTAGCAACCGGTGCCACTGCATTCCAGCTTGACGCCCCTATATTTCCGGTCCATACATATTCATTTTTTGTCTCATCAGGCACATATGCTGTTCCACTCTCAGCTTTCTTATAAAGTCCCTCAAACAATTCCTTATCAATGTCATTTGACATTCTGCACTGTGAACGGCTGTAACCCATACCCGTATCCCACAAAACAGGACACATTCCATTTGCAAGTGCATATTCGCATACATTTCTTATAAACACTTCCCTGCCTGTTTTTCTTGTATATGTTCCGTCGGAATTTTCAGTATCGCAGACATTATATTCACCGATAATCACAGGATAACCTTTATCGACAAACTGAAGTTTCATTTTCTTAAAGTCACTTTTAAGCGTGCTTATCTCATCATCACTTCCCCACGATGCAATATACCCTTCTTTTGAAGGTTTTGCTATATCACAGTAACCATATGGTGAATAGTAGTGAACTGAAACCATAAGATGACTTTCTATAGTATCGGTCGGCATCTTGTATCTTGTGTCACAGGTTTTTGATATGTCGGTATCATATCCTGCTATAAGAAGAAATCTGTTTGCATTATTTCCGCCTGATGCACGCACTATATCGACAAATTTCTGATTTATCTGATTGACAAGAGCGTATTTTTCATCGTCTGTCAGATTTCCTGAAATAATATCATCGCTGCTCATGCCTTCTGTAAATCCGTAACCGTTTGAGTTAAGTGCATCATTTAATCTTGTACCAAGTTCCTCGTTTGCACTCTCAAAAATGACATGACCTGAATATTTTTTAAATCTTTCAGAAATCTGTTTCCAATAACTCTCATATCGTTTCCATGCAGCGGCACGCCTTGTCTCATCGGCAACTATATTTCCGGCAGAGTCCTTTTTGCACGCACCAAACTGTCCCCACCATCCACCGTCATAGTGGATATTTAATATAACATACATATCATTGTCGAGAGCATAACCCATGATTTCTTCAACTCTGTTAAAATAACCATCACTTATCGTATAATTTCCATCATCTGAAACCATATTTGACCATGCCACAGGTATTCTTATCGTCTTAAAACCTGCATTTTTCATACCGTCTACCATTGCCTTAGTCGTGGTCGGTGCTCCCCAGTATGTTTCATAGGCATTGACACTGCCAAGTTTGTAACGTGACACACTGTCCATTGTGTTTCCGAGATTTATGCCAAGTCCGAGGTCGTGAACCATCTGATATGCCTCGGAAGCTGTTTCCGTGGCAGGTCTTCTTGTCGGAGTGGCTGTCGGTGTCTGGCTTGCCGTTGCTGTCGGTGTCGGACTTGCTGTTGCTGTCGGTGTCGTACTTACTGCTGCCGTTGGAGCAGCCTCAGGTTTCTGGCTCGCTGCCGCTGTCGGCTTAGCCGTTGTATTCTGACCTGCTGTTGCCGTCGGATTAGCTGTCGTGGTCTGACCCGCTGCTGCTGTTGGCTTAGCTGTCGTATCCTGACCCGCTGTCGCTGTTGGCTTAGCTGTCGTATCCTGACCTGCTGTTGCTGTTGGTTTAGCTGTTGTATTCTGACCTGCTGTTGCTGTTGGCTTAGCTGTCGTATTCTGTTCTGCTGTTGCCGTCGGCTTAGCTGTCACCATCGGATTTTCGCTCACCTTCGGCGTATTTGTCGGTGTTACCTTCTTTGCCACAACTCTTACATTACATTTTAATGTTTTGCTAAAGGATTTCCACTTTGTCTTTCCTTTAATCTTCTTTTTTTCCTTATAGGAAACCTTACACCAGATAACGGCTTTTCCAACCTTATTTCCTTTTACCTTGCCCTTTGCCGTAACTGAAGCAACACTCTTTTTGCTGCTCGTAAATTTAATCTTCTTTGATTTGATATTTTTGGGAACATTTTTGACTTTCAATGTAAAAGTCTTTCCCTTTTGAAGCTTTTTTGATATTGCATTTAAAGCAACTTTTTGTTTACCAGTTTTGGCATATGTTGAAAAATCACCATAATAACTTCCTGTAATCGTCATTCCTGCTATCAAAACTGCCGCTGTCAGTCTCTTACAATATTTCTTTAATCTTCTGTTGTACCTCATACTTTTCTCCTTTTATCTTTTTTAATATTGGGTGTTTGCGAAACTGTCATAATCTGCATAATTAACATAACCTTAAACTACTCTCGCAATCACTTTAATTTTTTATGTAATGAGTATCAAAATAATTTTATCATATAAGGATTAACTACAATACTTAAAATATTAGTAACAGTTGCTTTAATAAATAGAAATCAATATGTATATTTCCATTATAAATAAATATTAATTTATGTAACAGTTCAGCCTCTCATTTATTACATTCGTAAACCTGCCAGCAAGCTGTCA
>ERZ894203.954-NODE-954-length-18414-cov-25.446430_pt1 | contig 18414 bp, 16 predicted proteins | sample MGYA00380286_ERZ894203 | MGnify/ENA primary metagenome ERZ894203 (study PRJEB32331, sample SAMN06328484) | human gut metagenome | biome: human gut microbiome; feature: stool | host: Homo sapiens | collected 2014-02-06 ... | reverse complement strand
AGGCGATTAGTTCAGTTTTATCTACATATATTTCATAATTTCTATCTTTAGTAAAACTTTCATTTGTTGGATTGAAATATATACCCATTTAAACACCCCGTTTCTTATAAAAAATAGTTAGTATTTGCAAAAAGATTATTAGTATTGTCTGTTTGTTTTTAGTATATTTTGTTTCGGGTATAATGTCAATTATGTAAAAACTGTGCAATTTTGTGATAGGTTATCATTCATGTTTGCTATACAAATAACTATTAAAACTGGAAAGATATATAATTATACCATTGGTCTAGTAGTGGCAATGGGAATTTTGTCAATGAGTGCAAATAGTAATATAGCTTCTGCACAGGAACAAGAACAGACCGGGACATTGGTTATGACAAAGGAGGATGAGATTGACAGCTTTGATGACCTTGCAGGAATGACATTAGATATGAGTAATAAAAATATTGTGCCTGATGATAGTGGAAAGGTAGAAATTGATGTAAATGATGCTGTTCAGCAGGGAAATATGGCAAGAAATATGATAAAAGGAAATTTAAGTTTTGTAATAGAAGGTTTTAATTTTAAAAAAATGAATGGGGTATCTTCAATAAACAGGCCGATACAAAATATATATAGGCGTGTCTCCTAAGAATGAAAAATCAAGAAACAAGGCATACATATATCTGACAAGGCATTTGCCGGTGGAGAGGGTGTTAGGATTGTCATGGAAAAATAAGGTTAAAATAATTACAATATTATTAGGATTACTCTGGTATAGGACAGTATAGAAATGTAACAAAGCAGAAAGAGGACATTGCAAAGTCACATTATAGAAAATATGTGAACGACAATGTCCTTTTTAAAATTTTTTAATCTTCAATCAGCATATTTATGAGTTTAGACACTGCGATGCTTGTACCACGACTTATATCTTGAATAAGGCATATTTCCCTTTCAAGTTCACTTTCAATAAGTGGAATTTGGAGAATATCTCCACTTTCAATAAAAGGTTTTGCAAGTTTTTCAGGGCAGAAACCGATGCCGAGGTTATGTATTACCATAGGTATTATCTGGTCAGTTGTTGCAGCTTCTATATCAGGTGCAAATTTGAGATGATTGTCAAAAAAATACTGATGATGTGAATCGTGTGTAGCGGTTCCGTCTGTCAGTGAGATAAACGGTATGTTTAAAAGGTCGTGAAGGCTTTGTCGTTTTTGGGCAATTTCACTATAGTCTTTACCGCAGATGAGTATTTCTTTGAAAGGGTAAAGGGTAGTCATGTGCAGTGGCTTTTTATAGTCTACCGGAGTTGTAATGACGGCAAAGTCGACCAAACCCTTTTCAAGAGCTGAAACTGCCTGTGGCGCGGAATGATTGGAAATTCTGAGTCTCACATGAGGGTATTTTTTGTGGAATTTTTCAAGTTTAGGTAAAAGAAAAAGCCTAAGAGCCGTTTCACTTACACCTATCGAAACAATTCCAGTTTCAAGACTTTTGTTTCGTATAAGTTCGTTTTCGCCAGTGGTAAGCTGAGCCATAGCTACAGCAACATGGTCATAAAGCTGTTTTCCTTCAGGTGTGAGCTTGACACCTTTGTGCGAACGGATAAGAAGTTTACATCCGAGTTCACTTTCTAAAATATTCATATATCGTGTGATGTTTGGCTGATTGTTGTTCAATGCTTCTGCGGCTTTTGAAAAACTTTTATATCTTGCCACATAGAAGAAAATTCTGTAGTAATCTAAAGTCATATAACACCTCATTTTTGTAAAAGTATGGGTAACAGTTCAGCCATAAAAAGATAATTGGCAATACAATGAACTTGTTCATTGTATTGTTAAGTATCTTTTTATGGTAGAATAGCTTTTCATTTCTGAAATGAAATAAACATAAGCTGCATAGCAGCGACTGACAGCTTGCTGGCAGGTTTATGAATTTCTGAAATGAAAGGCTGAACTGTTACAAGTATGGAAATAAGTGCAACGAAAATTATTGATTTTTCGTTTTTATAGTATAATATGGTTTTTGTGGGATTGCAAGGAAACGATATGCAATTTATTTTTTGTAATTCGGAAAATAATCTGTTATAATAATCAGGCGGTGTAATGTGGAAAAATATTTAACACTATCAGGCAAATGGTGGAGCGGATTGCAAATATACGCTTGACAATGCAGGGTACTTTAAGAAAAAAGAAATGAGGATTGATATGAGACTTATACTGGTTGCGATTTTTTTAATACTTTATACAATTTTTACGATTCCGATGGCTCTTGTGTTATGGATCATCGGCAAATTTGATGAGAGAAAAAAGGCGGTTGCTGCACAGGTATGTGTCAAGGGCGGCTTTAAAGTGATTTTGTTTCTGTCGGGTGTGAAGCTGACCGTTAAGGGCAGAGAGAATATAGTGAAAGACAGAGCGGCACTTTATGCCTACAATCACAGAGGATTTTTTGATATTCTAGTGGGTTACACGACAGCACCTATGCCTACGGCTTTTGTCTCTAAAAAGGAAATTGAAAAAACACCTATGATTTCATGGTGGATGAAACAGATGAATTGTCTTTTTCTTGACAGGGAAAATATAAAAGAGGGCATGAAAACCATTTTGCAGGGTATTGAACTTTTAAAGAATGGAACTTCTATATATATTGCACCTGAGGGAACAAGAAATAAGGGCGAGGAGCTTCTAGAGTTCCATGAGGCGAGTTTTAAACTTGCTGATAAGGCGAAATGTCCTATCATTCCGGTTGCGATAAACAATACCGATGAGGTCTTTGAAAAGCATCTTCCGTGGATTCACAGTGCTCATGTGACTATAGAGTATTGTGAGCCTGTTTATATGGAAGAGATGGAGAGAGCCGAGAAGAAGCATGTTGGTGAAAAGGTTAGAGAGATAATCGGAGAGAAATTTAAAGCAAATGCATAGTCTGTTCACTGGTTAATGAGATATATCAAAGATTTAACACTATATAAGGAAGCGGCAGAGCGAATTGAGAATATTTGCCTGACTTTACGATATACCGGAGCTGCAAAGTTTTTTGCACAAACCCGTAAAGTGTGTTATACTAATATGGAAACGGTTTTTATTTTAAGGGGGAATTTCCGTAAGCTGTCTTGTAACAACTGGCTGCGAATATCCGCTTGACATAAAAATCTATGGATTGATATTCGTGTCTGGAGCACGAAAAAGAATTTATGCAGAAAGAGGTTACATTTTATGAACAATGAATTTGTTTTAGTGCCTGTACTTGGGGTAAAAGTGTGGGTTGTGGTTATGATTGTAATTATCGTTTTGCTGATAGCTGCACTTGTTGCCCTTAGTATATATGGCAGAAAATTGCAGAAACGTCAGGAAAGCACACAGAAAGAGATAGAGGCAGCAGCACAGAATGTGTCATTGCTTATAGTTGATAAAAAGCGTATGAAGCTTAAAGAGTCGGGTCTTCCACAGCTTGTTATAGACCAGACACCTAAGTATCTCAGAGGTCAGAAAGTGCCTATCGTAAAAGCTAAGGTCGGACCAAAGATTATGACGCTTATCTGTGATGAAAAGATTTTTGAACTTATTCCTGTTAAAAAATCAGTTCGTGCGACAGTGAGCGGTATCTATATTACAAAGGTTCAGGGTCTTCGTACAAATCTTGAGGCTAAACCAAAGAAAGTTAAGTTTTCTCAGAAGATTAAGAATAAGTTTTCTAAAGACAAGTAAAGGTTATTTAAAATCCGCTGTTCATATTTTCATCGTGAGCAGCGGATTTTTTTAATTTAATGACTCAATAACCATCGTTATAGTGCAGTCAGAGACATGGCTGTAATTCATGTCGAGTCCGTAATCGATGGAAATCTCTATTTTATCGTCAGCTTCTTTGATGTCAACTCGTGTAGTATCAAGGGACATCTGCATTGAACCAAAGGGTGTTTCATAAAAACCTGTATGTGTTTTTCCAGTTTTAAATGTCATTTCGGTGTTTGTTGCACCACGCTTTGTCAGTGTGACGGTATCTCCTGATATTTTAAGGAGATTTGATATTGTAGCATTTCTTCCAGTTTCCTCATCTCTGAAATATTCTTTATATGATATTATGTGTTTTCCGGCGACAAGGCGGTAGTTTCCGGTCTGTTTTGTCTGTATGCCCTCTTTATCATCTATTTCATGTTGCAGACCGTGTACGGTGACAAGTACATTATTGTTCATAGTATTCCTCACTTCATTTCTCTATTCGTTCAGTGTTACCCGTGTAGAGCACATTATAGCATATGAATGTGGGAAAGTACAATGTTACATGATAAATGTAAAAGATTTTATTGTAATCAGTAATATAAGGAGCAAGCTCGGATATTACCGATTATATTTTTATGGCTGAACTGTTACGGTTCTGTTGTTTAATTGTTTGTAAATACATCATAAATTCCGCAGCGGATTTTTACATCGGCGGTATTTTTGCCATCATTTTTTGTGTGCTGTGGTTTTTCAAGGGAATCATATTCTTCACGGGTAAGTGAATTTTTCAGCTTTGCTTTTGACTCGTCAGGAACTGTAGCTGTCGTTGCGTTTTCAAAGCAGAGACTTGGAAAGAGGACGCACCACCAGTTGTGACCGGCAGCTTTGCTGATTTCAACACATAGGGCATCATAATATCCTGCCGGAAATGTGAGATCTCCGTATGTTTTTACAGGAAAATATCGGTTTTGTATAAATACTTTTACCGAATAAGAATAACCATTTTGGTGAATAGTATAATCGGCGGTATTTTTAATATTTTGAAATTTTGAGGCAACATACTGTTTTGCCTGAGCCGGTGAAGTGGCTGTGTTTAAACCGGTCTGAAGTTCATGTAAGATACTATCTCTTACTTTTAGTTTTAAATTCTGGTCGTTATCGCTGTCACTGTTGGCAATGACATGAAGTCTTAACACACTTTTTGCAATATTTTTCTGTATTTTGTTGATACAGTTTGCTTTTTTGATGTGTTTTGTGGATAAAACTTTGGTATGTTGTGTAGTTTTATTGTTTTTGTATGTGCTCAGATAAGATGTATAATTTTTAATACTGATAAGTAAAAGTGTAAATGCTGCCGAATAAATGGCGATAATAAATATAAGCTTATATAATTTTGTTTTGTTCATGTTTTTAACACTCCGTTTTTTATTTGACCGTCATTTATTACTGTTGTCCATGCATATGTTGCATTTGGCATTTAATATGCGGATGAAACCGACTGTTTTGTGACCTGTCATAATGGGGAGTGTTGCCGTGAAAAAAATTTTTATTCACATATTTATGTATTTTGTATATGCGAACATCAGCTAAAGTTTTTATTAAGATGATGGCGAAAAGGTGCATTGTCAGCGTAAATATGTTATTATAGCGTTAATTGGGAGTTAGATTGAAAAAAATATATATATGCAGGATTTTTTGCATGGCAATTTGTTTTTGAGCAGAACAAATTGTTTTAAGGCAGACGCAAATTTGAAATTGACCGAGCTGAAAGCGAGGGAGGCTTCTTGACTGAAAGTCAGGGAGATGGAGTTTTAAAAGAACTTAATAAATGAAAATTTGTTCAATATTTGCCTATTAGCAACAAGTTGCTCGGAAATGAGGATTAATATATGTCAAATAGAAATATAAGAAGGGGAGACACCAGAGTGTTTAATCCGGATGACATTGTTGTCAGAGAGAGACAGTCGGGAAACAGGCAGGTAGGAAATGTTTCAGGTGGCGGTTATGGCAGAAACGGAAGTGGGGCATACGGTCAGAGAGTGGAACAGACTCGTGGACAGTACAGTGGTAATGCGGGACAGTACGGAAATCGTGCACAGGCGGCAGGTACAAGAAGAGTCGAAGCCGGAAATACACTTTCACCAAAACAGGCTAAAAAGCAACAGAAGAAGCTGAAAAAACAGAGAAGACATAAAAAGTTTTGGTTTGGTTTTAAGATTTTTATGCTTATTGCACTTATAGCGATACTTGCTGCACTTGTTGTTATATATTTTAAATTTGGTGATGACCTCCTAAAATGGAAGATGGAAGCAACGGATGTTGTTGAAAATTCGACAGCAGATACATTTAGGGCATCGGAGACAAGTATTATCTATGCTTCAAATAAGTCCATGATAGCAAAGCTTAAAGGTGATAAGGATTCATATTATCTTAGCTTTGATGAGATTCCACAATCGGTAAAAGACGCAATGGTTGTTACTGAGGACAGAGATTTTTATAAGCATGAGGGTGTAAACTTTTGGTCTACTGCAAAAGCAGCAGTTATGCTTGTTGAGAGCAAATTAAGACATAAGGATATTTCACGAGGTGGAAGTACGATAACACAGCAGCTTGCAAAAAATGTATTTTTGTCAAATGAGAGAACCTATGAGCGAAAAGTCAGGGAAATATTTATTGCTTTGGATCTTGAAAAGAAATATACAAAAGATCAGATTCTTGAATTTTATATAAATAATATTTATTTTGCAAATGGATATTATGGTATAGAAGCGGCGAGCAGGGGATATTTTAATAAGCCGGCGAAAGACCTTGACCTTGCAGAAGCTGTATTTCTGTGTTCTATACCGAACAGACCAAGTTTTTATAACCCTTTGGAGCATTACCAGAACACGCTCAAGAGAAAGAACCGTATTTTAAAACAGATGCTTGATGAAGATTGTATATCGGCTGCTGAGTACAGTGACGCAAATTATGAAAAAATAGTATTAAAGCCTGCACAGGCAATAAAGACTCAGAATTATATGACAACATATGCCGTAAGCTGTGCCACAAAGGCACTTATGAAAGCGAGAGGATTTGAGTTTAAGTACAAGTTTAAAAATGATGAAGAAAAGAAACAGTATGATAAGGAATATGACAAGTTGTACGATGAATGTCACAATTCTTTATATACCGGTGGGTATAGGATTTATACTTCGCTGAATAAAAAGAAGCAGAAGAAACTTCAAAAGGCAGTAAATGACCAGCTTGCAGGATTTAAGGAAAAGACAAAGAAGGATAAAGTATATAAATTACAGGGAGCAGCTACCTGTATAGATAATTCAAACGGGCTTGTTGTTGCAATAGTAGGTGGGCGAAAGCAAAAGAGTATTACAGGATATACACTAAACAGAGCTTATCAGAGTTACAGACAGCCGGGAAGCTGTTTTAAGCCGATAGCGGTCTATACGCCGCAGCTTGAGAGAGGATATACACCTGACAGCATAGTTGATGATACTTATTTTAATGGAGGTCCACACAATGCTGACGGAAGTTATGCCGGAAAAATATCACTTAGATATGCAGTTGAAAAATCAAAGAATGTAATCGCATGGAAACTTTTCCAGGAACTTACACCTGAGGTGGGGCTTTCATATCCTATTAAGATGGGATTTGCCAACATTACAGACTCCGATTATTATCCGGCGGCTTCGCTTGGTGGTCTGACAAACGGTGTCACAACTGTTGAGATGGCATCTGCATTTGCAACAATAGAAAATGACGGTGTGTTCAGAGAGCCTACCTGCATAAGCAAGATTACGGATGCGGATGGCAAGACTATAGTAAATAATAAAAAGATCCGCAGGGAAAAACAGGTATATAAGAAAAATGCCGCAAGGATGATGACAAGCATTTTGCAGGGAGTTCTTGTGAGTGGAACAGCAAGAGGAAACGCACTTGACAATATGTCATGTGCAGGTAAGACAGGAACCACAAGTGATAAAAAAGACGGATGGTTTTGTGGATATACACCATATTATACTACTACAGTATGGGTAGGATATGATAACCCGAAGACTATTTCAGACTTGTATGGAAATACATATCCGCTTAGGATATGGCGTGAATTTATGTCGGATATACATCAGGGGCTTAAGAATGTTGAATTTAAGTCTTATGATGGAGAAAAGAGTACAAGTTCATCAAGCGGATACAGTGGAAGTTATGGCTCGGATGGAAATACAACGGCAACGGCTGTGCCTACGATTGATCCGGATGCAGCAGAAGCGGATGAAACAGAACCAACAGAAGCACCAGTAACTGACGATGGAACAGATACGGGTGATAGCGGTGATAAAACACCTCCTACTAAAAAGCCGTCAAGTGACAATGTTGATACGGGAGATACCGACGACGGAACAGATTCACAGCCGGACGATGTTGGTGGTGGAGATAATTCCAATCCGGATGATGTAGGTACGGATGATATGCAGGAATAACAATATTAACAGAATAGCCTTGCTTTGCATTTTTAAATCCATAAATTTGTCACAGCAAGGCTTTCAGATTAAAATTATGCAGGTACAGTGTATATATAAAATTTATATATAAAATTGATGAGAGTAAACAGGCATGAAACGAGGGATGGTATGACGACTTTTAGTTTATGTATGATAGTGAAGGATGAGGAGGAAGTGCTTTCAAGGTGTCTCAACAGTCTTTGCGATATCATGGATGAGATAATTATCGTAGATACTGGTTCAACTGACAGGACAAAAGAAATTGCAAAGAAATATACCGATAAGGTTTTTGATTATAAATGGTGCAATGATTTTGCAGATGCAAGAAATTTTGCGGCATCAAAGGCAGTTGGTGATTATATTTATACAGCAGATGCAGATGAATATCTGGATAATGAAAACAAAGAAAAGCTTCGTCAGTTAAAGAAGATAATGCTTCCTGAGATAGAAATTGTTCAGATGATTTATCATACACCGGCTGAATTAAGTACGGTTTACAATTTTGAAGAGGAATACAGACCAAAACTTTATAAGAGATTAAGAGCGTTTACCTGGATAGACCAGATACATGAGACTTTAAGAATAGACCCGGTTGTATATGACAGTGATATTATTGTGGAACACAGACCGCTTACAAATCATGCAACAAGAGATTTTAAAGCATTTGAGAGGATAGCGGCAGATGGGAAAAGGTTTTCAAAGAAACTTCATCATATGTATGCGATGGAGCTTTTCCGTTCGGGAGAAGATAAAGATTTTTTAAAGGCTGAGCGTCTGTTTAAAAGAACGCTTGAAGAAGATGGCAGAAGTATGGATGAAGTGAAAGAAGCCTTTTGCGTGCTGGCAAGGTGTTATAGATTGAAGGGTGATGCGGTGGCATTTATGGAATGTGCCCTCAAAGATGCGGCTACTACATTATGTGCTGAGATATGTTGTGAACTGGGAGTTTATTATGAAAGTATCGGGAATGTTTCGGAGGATGTCATGTGGTATCAGAATGGACTTACGGAGACGGAGAGTATTCTTGATATAAGGAGCTCCGGGGAGATACCTAAGTTGGCGTTGAGGAGACTTGGGATGGATGTGTAGGCACAATCCAATTCAGTGCAATGAAAGTCGGCTGTCAGTATAATATTATATTGTAAGTTTTGATGTGCTTTACATATGAAAATGTTTTGTGACAATGCCGGATGTGCTTTACATACAAATATGCTTTCTAACGATGTTGGGTGTGTTTTTGTATATAAATGTGGTTGGTAATAAAGTAGAATGTTTTATGATATATGCTGGAAAATAATGTTTTGGTGATTTTATAGCGATAAATAGTAATAATATAAATATCAAATGTTTGGAATGGAGTTTTAATATGGATGAGAAAACATATATGACGATTGATGAAAAGACAGCTGAGGAGATTGATAACAAGATGCCGGACGAGAGTGAGTTGTATGATCTTGCAGATTTGTTCAAGGTTTTTGGAGATTCGACAAGAATTAAAATTCTCTATGTTCTGTTTGAGAATGAGATGTGTGTTTATGACATTGCATCTATTTTAAATATGACGCAGAGTGCTATATCGCATCAGCTTCGCATATTGAAACAGAACAGGCTTGTCAAGTTTAGAAAAGAGGGCAAAACTGTGCTTTACACACTTGCGGATGAGCATGTTTTCACAATATTGAGACAGGGGATTGAGCACGTGGAGGAGTAGGAGAGTATTTCGTTTTCATTTCGGCAAATTTTCACTTGCCTTTTTTTATTGCATATGATATATTAAAAACAACATATGAATAATTGTTCATATGTTGTTTTTAATATATCAGAACAATGTGACAATTCAGCTTTGTGTTGCAATTATTTTTTATGGCTGAACCGTTACAAACAAATATAAATAAAAGTGAGGTGTAATATTATGAGAAAGAAATATCATATAGAGGGTATTGACTGTGCGAATTGTGCAGCTAAAGTTGAAAAAAAGATGAATGAACTGCCGGATGTGGAAGTTACATTGACATTTGCGACGAGCCAGCTTATGGTAGATGCTGAAAATCCTGACGAGGTATTACTTGAACTTAGAAAAATTGCCGACAAGATGGAGCCGGGCACGGTGATAGAGGAAATCTCAAAGACAAGAAAACATGGAGGAAAGAAGAAATCTCACCACCATGGCGAAGATTGCTGTGAAGACGATTGTTGTCGTGGAGAGCATGAGGGACATGAACATCACCACTATGGCGAAGATTGCTGCGAAGACGATTGTTGCCATGGAAAGCACGATGGACGTGAACATCATCATCACCATGGCGACGATTGTTGCGATGATGATTGTTGCTGTGGAGAGCATAAAGAACACGAGCATCACTATAAGCACCTTGAGGGTGTGGCTAAGAAAAAGTATCGTATAGAGGGCATTGATTGTGCGAACTGTGCAGCTAAAGTTGAAAAAAAGATGAACGAACTGCCAGATGTGGCGGTTACATTGACTTTTGCGACAAGCCAGCTTTTGGTAGAAGCCAAAAATCCCGACGAAGTTCTTCCAAAACTTAGAGAGATAGCAGACAAAATGGAACCGGGAACTGTCATTGAGGAATATAGCAGTGAAAAGGAGAAATCAGTTGAAGCGGATGAAGATGGAGATGATGATGTCAAATTGGAACTTATAAAAATTGTAACCGGTGCATTCGTTTTTATAGGTGGTGTTGTCTGTCAGAAATATCTTAATGCTATGCCGGCTGTGTATATAGCTCTTTTCGTTGTGTCATATGTGATACTTGGTGGTGAGGTTGTCTTAAAGGCTGTTAAAAATCTTTTCAGAGGAAAAGTTTTTGATGAAAACTTCCTTATGAGTATCGCAACAATCGGTGCATTTGCAACGGGTGAATATCCGGAGGCAGTAGGAGTTATGCTGTTTTATGAGATTGGCGAGCTTTTTGAGGATATTGCAGTCGGAAAGAGCCGCAAACAGATTATGGAAGCAGTTGATATGCGTCCGGAGATTGTAAGATATGTAGACGGAAACAATGTAATAGAACTTGCCCCTGAGGAAATAGAGGTTGGAGATGTTATCGAGGTAAGACCTGGCGACAGAATACCACTTGACGGTGTTATCATCAAGGGGGATAGCCGCATTGATACTTCGGCGGTAACGGGTGAGCCTGTTCCTGTAGGGGTAAAAGAGGGAAGTGAAGTTGTTTCAGGCTGTGTAAATATGTCGGGGGTTATATATGTAAAGGTTGAGAAAATTTTGGAAGAGTCTATGGTAAGCCGTATTCTTGAAGCGGTTGAAAATGCGGCGGCATCAAAACCTAAGATTGACAGATTTATAAGCAAATTTGCAAGAGTATATACACCTATCGTTGTATTTGCGGCTTTGGCTACGGCGGTTATCCCGTCATTTATAACGGGAAACTGGCATTACTGGATATACACGGCACTTACTTTTCTTGTAATAAGTTGTCCTTGTGCACTTGTTCTTAGTGTACCGCTTGCTTTCTTTGCAGGAATAGGTGCAGGTTCTAAAAAAGGAATTTTGTTCAAGGGCGGTGTTTCTCTTGAATCACTTGCAGCGGTAAAAGCAGTTGTCATGGATAAGACAGGAACAGTGACGGAGGGAAATTTCAAAGTAGCACAGATAGTAAGTGACGGTGGATATACAGAGGACAGAGTGCTTGCATTTGCAGGGGCAGCAGAGAGCCGTTCAACACATCCGATAGCTACAAGCATTATGGAGGAAGTGAAAAACAGACGACTCGATATACCTCAGGTTGCGGATATAAAGGAAATTTCCGGAAAAGGAATGGAAGTCACGCTTGAGGATGGAAAACTTTTATGTGGAAATTTAGAACTTCTTGCCATGAATGGGATTGAAGTGCCTGAAAAAGCAAAAGAAATTTATGGAACAGAGGTATTGCTTGCTTTTGAGGGAAAATATATAGGATATATTGTTATCAATGATAAGATAAAATCAGACTCAAAACAGGCGATAAATGACATAAAGAGGTACGGACTCTGGACAGCAATGCTTACGGGAGATTCACAGAAAAATGCCGAGATGGTAGCAAAAGAAGCGGGAATAGATGCCTGCTATGCAAAACAGCTTCCACAGGATAAACTTAACAATCTTTCAAAAATCCGTGAGGAAAAGGGTGCGGTTATGTTTGTCGGTGATGGAATAAATGATGCACCGGTACTTGCAGGGGCAGATGTAGGAGCGGCTATGGGAAGCGGAGCAGATGCAGCGATAGAAGCGGCAGATGTTGTGTTTATGAATTCAAGACTCTCAGCTATACCTCAAAGTATAAAGATTGCCAGGAAAACAAAAGCCGTTGCAATGCAGAATGTAATAGGAGCACTTATAATAAAGGCACTTGTAATGGTTCTTGGATTTGTGGGAATTGCATCAATGTGGATGGCTGTATTTGCTGATTCCGGAGTTGCAATGATATGCGTGCTTAATTCGGTAAGGATTTTGTTTGGGAAGAAAGAGTGAAAAAATAAAAGGAATAAAGAATATTATTTTATGAATTATAATTATCGCCCATTTGGGTAGCATTAAAAATAAAGTACGGATATAAATAAACACAAATCGGAATTGTGCGCCCAGATAAGGGCGAGTAGTCTAGCAGGTGGAATGCCTGTCTGGTAAGGTCTAACCAACCGCCAGTAGCGAGTCTTGGGTCTTCCACAGTCTGCGTCATACCAGCGTTTATGAAGAAAAAATCAAAAGCTCTTGACTTGGAGTTAACTTCAAGTAGTATGCTAATCGAAACAGGAGGTGAAAAGATGAAGAAATTACTGATTATATATTATTCATGGTCAAATGGAAATACGGAAAGAATTGCAAAAATGCTGCAGAGTGAGACTGATAGCGATATTCTAAAAATAGATACTGTAGTTCCATATTCTGGCAGTTATGATGATGTGGTAAATCAGGGACAGAATGAAGTGCAGCGCGGATACGAACCTGAAATTAAATCGCTGGATATCAATATTGCAGATTATGATGTCATCGCAGTTGGGACACCTACATGGTGGTACACAATGGCTCCGGCTGTAAAAACATTTCTGCACCAACAGGATTTTACCGGAAAGATAGTAGTACCTTTTATGACAAATGGTGGCTGGCCAGGGCATGTAATAAAGGATATGAAAGCAGCCTGCAAAGGCGCAAATGTGGTTTGCGATATGCAGATACAGTTTGATTCTACAGGTGGAAGTAATCTGGAGACACCTCAGGAACAAATTAATGAATGGATACAGAGTGTGAAAAATCTTCTTTAAATTGTGGAGGAAGAATATGACAATAAAAGAAGTGTCAGAAAAATATGGTATTTCACAGGATACTCTCCGTTATTATGAGAGGGTTAATGTGATTCCTAAAGTTACAAGAACATCCGGAGGAATTCGGGATTACCAGGAAGAAGATCTTAGATGGGTTGAGCTTGCATTATGTATGAGAAATGCAGGACTTCCCATAGCAAGTCTGATTGAATATCAAAGGCTATTTAGGGCGGGAGATTCTACAATACCTGCGAGACTTGAGTTGTTGAATGAGCAGATGGATATTCTTCAGAAGCAAAAAGAGCAGATAGAGGAAACTATGGACAGGCTTTCTTATAAGATATCACGGTATGAAGAAGCAGTGAAAACAGGAAAACTGGTATGGATAAAGGAGGAATAGTACAAATGGCAAAGCTGGTAGCATTTTATTCAAGAGCAGATGAAAATTATTTTGGCGGTTTCATGAAATATATTCAGATTGGCAATACTGAGAAAGCTGCAAAAATGATAGCTGATATGACAGGAGCAGACCTTTTCAAAATCGAGCAAAAGATTCCCTATGCCGCTGATTATAATACCTGCATTGCACAGGCAAAAGAGGATAAACAGACAGGAAAACGACCAGAGATACTAAATCTGCCACAGGACATAGATCAATATGACGAGATTTATCTTGGATACCCGAATTACTGGGGAACCATGCCAATGGCTGTATATACTTTTCTGGAAAGTTATGATTTTACAGGAAAGAAAATTCATCCATTCTGTACGCATGTGTTGGAAGTGTAAAGATTGGCAGGAATGTATTTATCAATTCTAATCTTCTTGCAATGGCAAGAGGTGGAATAACGATTGAAGACAATGCTATGATTGCTGCAAATGTACAGCTTATTTCCAATAATCATGATCCATATGATTTGTGTACTCTGACTTGTAAGCCTGTTCTGATAAGAGAATATGCCTGGGTAGGAGCTGGAGCTACGATACTTCCGGGAGTATGTATCGGAAGACACGCAATTGTGGGAGCTGGATCTGTAGTGACAAAGGATGTACCGGATTATGCAGTAGCAGTTGGAAATCCGGCAAAAGTAATAAAAATGCTTGATAAAGAAAAATTTCAGGAGGACTAAAAAGATGGAAAATATGAAGTTGAATAACAATTTGGAATGTCCAATGCTTGGACTAGGAACTTTTATGTTATCACCAGAGGATGCCTACACAAGTACATTAGAGGCATTAAAAATGGGATATTCCCTAATTGATACAGCAAATGCTTATGTAAATGAGCGTGCAGTTGGAAGAGCAATCAAGGATAGTGGAATTGACAGAAAAAATATATTTCTATCAACAAAAATATGGGCTAGTGAATATGAAAATGAGAATACTGTAGAAGAAACTCTAGAAAGACTTGGTGTTGATTATGTGGATTTACTTTATATACACCAGCCTGCAGGCAACTGGCTTGCCGGATACAGAATGCTTGAAAAAGCGTATAGAGAGGGCAAAGCAAAATCCATTGGTATCTCGAATTTTGAAGGAAAATATATGGAAGAGTTGGAAACAAAGTGGGAAATTGTACCTCAGTTTATTCAGGTGGAAGCACATCCATATTTCACACAGAAAGAACTTCGTGTAACTTTAGACAAATATGGAATTAAGCTTATGAGCTGGTATCCGCTGGGACATGGAGATACAGCATTAATGAATGAGTTGGTATTTGCAGGACTTGGCAAAAAATATGGAAAAACACCTGCACAGGTTATTCTCCGTTGGCATACTCAGATGGGATTTGTTGTAATTCCTGGAAGTAAAAATGCAGAACACATTAAGGACAATATGGATATCTTTGATTTTGCATTAACAGATGAAGAAATGGAACAGATTGCAAAGCTGGACAAGAATGAAAGATATTATCACCGCACGGATGAACAGCTTGTACAGTTTGCAAACTGGAAACCAGAGTTTGAAAAATAATATGGAGAAAATAGTATGAGCAAAAATGATGTATGGCTGAATCAGTAAAATGGGGAAGTACGGAGCAACTCAACCAAGTGAACTCGATGGAACGCAATAGTTACATCCTCCGGTTGCTCCGAGCATCGGACGAGCACCGAAAGATGATTTACTAAGATGAATTCGAGTTTTCTTATTTTGACATGAAATGACAGAATAGTTAGTAAAATCAAGGCTTTCCTTGACTTGTATTAACTCAAAATTATATAGGTTTCCTGTGCAGACGCGAACTCCTAAGCGAGGGGTCGGAGGTTCAAATCCTATTGGCGACGTGCTTCAAAGCGTTCGAAAATGTTAGCTGATAGCTAATCAAAATCACCGGTTTGCAAACATGGATTTTAGAAAGTCCAGCTAACATTTGGGTTCCGCTTTGTTGTCACCCCCTTATTTGGGGATGTAAATCAGAGAAAAGGCGGGAAAAGAAACAATCTCTCCCAAACCTGCAAACATAAATTAGCTGAAACAGTACTCAATTCTATTAGCTACAGCGAATTGTCAAACAGAAATGTCTGTTTGGAACTTTACTAACTAAAAAAAGTTACAGGCAGGCATTTTTTAGTGTCTGAATCCTGGAGGAAAGGAGTCAAGATGACTGAGACAAACAGACAATCAGAAGAAAAAGAAGAAAGAATCATAGAAATTGAATTTGCTTTTAGGATTATGACAAACTGCTTAGTGTATTGAAAAATTGAGAAATCGTAAAATTGAAGAAAAAAGGAATGCACAGTTCTTAGCTTATCGGGAACTGTGCATTTTTGTAAATAAATACTTTTAATTAGCCGATACACACAAAAGATTGGAAAGTCATTTGGAAAAGCAGAGGATAACGCACTTACTATAAGGCATTTACTCATGCTCAAATTGGAAAAACATTGTTTCACCAATTCAGGAATCTTTGGGCAATCAGTATAGAAAGAAAGTTTATTTATGAGCACACAACAAAAAGTAATCAAAAAAGCAATCGTAAAAAAATACGATTGCTTTTTTGCGCATTTCTGCATATAATATATAAGACAGAAATGGAGGCGATTGATATGCGTGAAACAAGAACATTAGAGTTCAAGGAAACGATTACCAACACTTTTTTAAAAACAGTCAGTGCTTTTTCAAATTATGACGGCGGAACCATCTTTTTTGGAGTGGATGATGATGGAAATATAAAAGGTTTGCCGGATGTCAAGCAAGCTTGTCTGGATATTGAAAATAAAATCAATGACAGCATTACACCGCAGCCGGACTATACGCTTGAAATACAGAATAATGACCAGACGATAAAACTTACTGTGAAAAGTGGACTTCAGAAGCCGTATCTATATAAATCGAAAGCCTACAAGCGGAATGATACAGCAACGATAGAAGTAGACACTCTGGAGTTTTCAAGGCTGGTATTGGATGGAAAGAACATTCGATTTGAAGAATTGCCTTGCAAAGATCAGGAACTGTCCTTTGAAATTTTACATCGTAAGCTGAAAGAGACTGTCCGGATTGAAAATTTTGATAAGGACACACTGAAGACATTGAACTTATATGACGATGTAAATGGATTCAATAATGCGGCAGGAATTTTGGCAGATAAAAATCATTTCCCCGGAATTGATATTGTCAAATTCGGAGAAAATATCAGTATCATTCAAAAGAGATCAACCTTTGAAAATGTATCGGTTTTAGAGGTATATGAAAAGGCAATCGAGGTATTCAGAGACTATTATCAATACGAAGTAATACAAGGTGCCGATCGAAAGAAAATGGAGAAAATACCGGAAGCTGCTTTTCGAGAAGCAATCGCCAATGCTCTGATTCATAGAGTATGGGATGTGGATTCACAAATCAGAGTTTCGATGTTTGATGATCGAATCGAAATTGTTTCTCCTGGTGGATTACCGTCTGGAATCACAGAGGAAGAATATCTGTTTGGAAAGCTTTCTGCTTTAAGAAATAGAAATCTTGCCAATGTATTTTATAGATTAGGATTCGTAGAGATATTTGGAACGGGAATTACAAGAATAAAACAACTCTATGCGGAAGCTTTGATAAAACCGGATTTTGAAGTTTCGGAAAATGCTATAAAAATTGTGCTTCCGATATTTGAAAAAAATGCTGATCTGACAGAAGATGAAATTGTAGTTTATAAGCTTTTGAGCAAGACGATGCTGAAGCCGATCAGCGAAGTTGCACCGTATGTACCTTTTGGTAAATCAAAGACAACAAAGATACTGAAAGGTATGTGCGAAAAAGGTGTGATCACAGTGGAAGGAAAAGGCAAGGGTACAAAATATATCATTAGTTAAGTCATAGATTCCTGAAACAATGTTTCGGAAATTCAAAGAAAGCAACAGGTTCATTCGCATTAGGTTCCTGCACAAATTATGTGGGGATTGAACTTCTGGATAATTTGCAGCGGAACTTATGTGTTTACAAAATGGTGAATGATTGGAGGGAAGAACATATTGATGGAACACGTCAAAAAATTCAAGATAAAGAGTGTAAGCCACAAATTGAAATTAAAAATTCTTAGTAGTGATCTAACCCCATTTTACTACCAAATTTACTACTAACAGGTAGTAACAACTTGCTCAATCTTGCTCTGATTTGCCACAATCTGTAATTTCAGAGCATATCACAATAACCCCGGAAACCCTTGCAAAACAGGGCATTCCGGGGCAAAACAAGGAGAAACAAAACAATGATAAAAATACTATTTGTTTGCCACGGCACTACCTTAGCAAAATTCTGAAAAACCTTGATTTTACAGTATATTTTTGAACCAGTAGGGATGTTTTACTAAGTTTTTACTAAAGAGGAATCCCTAGCACGAATTTAGAAAAGTAACATATAGTATGACCTTATTAATTGGTAGAACAATTGGTAAGGTCCTTTTTTATTTCAAGGAGGTTCAAAATGAAAAGTACAGCGTTAGG
>ERZ894203.946-NODE-946-length-18537-cov-24.660264_pt1 | contig 18537 bp, 13 predicted proteins | sample MGYA00380286_ERZ894203 | MGnify/ENA primary metagenome ERZ894203 (study PRJEB32331, sample SAMN06328484) | human gut metagenome | biome: human gut microbiome; feature: stool | host: Homo sapiens | collected 2014-02-06 ... | reverse complement strand
CAGTCCATACTGACAGGGAACATATGCATGGGCATCTGATCTGGAACAGTGTCAGTATGACAACCGGTAAAAAATACAATTCACCAAAAGGCAACTGGAAGAACCATCTCCAGCCGATTACAAATAAATATTGTGATGAACTTGGACTTTCCATCATGCCGGCAGAGTACAGCAGGAATCCAAAGAATATCAGCATGGACAAGTGGGAAAAGGAAATGTCCATGAAAGAGATAATTCTCAGGGATGCCAAGATGTGTGCATATGCTGCCGGGAATGTGGAGCATTTTAAATATCTGATGAAAAGGCTTGGATATGTATTCAAGAAAGATGCGTGGATGGGGGTGCAGGCACCTGGATTTAGATATTATCATAAACTGGCAAAGCTGGACGAGATGTTTTCAGAAGATATGTTACGGCATCATGTGGATATGCCTTGGATGGCAAAGCCTTACTTTTATTCGTCGGATATCAGGGAATTGCACAGGGCGAAGCTGTCATCATTCCAGAAGAAGTTTTATGCAAAGCTATACAGATTAAGGATTGTAGAGCAGAAGCGTTTTGCGGTTGGTGGAGCAAAGTATACAGAGGATTTGAAAAGGTTTCATCAGTTACAGGACGAATATCTGCGGCTTGTGAATAATGACATCAAAGATGTTGTGGAACTGGTGAATTTTAGAAGTGAGCAGAAAGAAAAGATTCAGCAGATTGAGGACAGACAGCATGAAATATACAGAGAAAGCTTAAGCTGGAAACGGAAGATTAACACAGAAGCACAATATAGGGAATATCAGATATGGCATGTGGAAGTGCAGGAAGAACTGGACGAGCTGAAGCAGGAGAAAAGAGAGATTAAGAGGCAGTTGCAGCTTGCTGATGGCATTTTGAAAGAAGATTTGTATACAGCTTATTATGCGTTGTCGGAGAATGAGGAGATCGTTGGAGATAAGGAGATTGAGATACCGGGGATGGCACAGCATGAGGATGTGGTTGAGGTTAAGAAAAAGGGAACTACTGATATTGATGATGTTGATATGGAAATATGTCGGAAGGAAGATTTTTCTGTTATAGACGAACAAAGTAATATCGAAAAAGAACAGGCAGACTTATATGTTGAGAAATCTCGTGAAATGGATGATGGTGATGCGGAACAGATTTATACAGGTAAGAATGTAGCTGTAGATGATGAGGTTTCGGTTATTCCGATGGCTGCTGATAAGGTTGAATGGATTGCTGATAGGTTATCTGAGTGTGGAGCATATGAAGATGTAGATGTTTCTGTTAAGGCGGATATATTTGTGCTTGATATTGCAGATGTAAGTGGAAGTATAAGGCTATTTTCAGATGTTATGAAGAGGCTGGGGATAAGAATGGCTGGATATGAGATTTATGAGGAGTTTCAGAAAATTTATGATGAGAGCGTTGGCAGGGATGTAGGGAAGGAAAAGGCAGAAGATAAGGTATGGAATAGGGGCCGAGGGAGATGATTCCTCTACTTTTTGCAAAGTACAAAAAAATATTCCTGAGGTTTGAAAAAATAGACTATATATGATATGCTTAAAGAGGCGTATAAGCCCTATATTGTTAAGAACATATAAACAAAATTGAGGTGTGGTATGGCAATTTCGTATAATAATCTTTGGAAAATTCTGATTGATAAGGAAATGAATAAAGGTGCTTTATGTAGCAAGGCAAAAATTAGTAAGGGAACAATGGCAAAAATGACGAATAACGAGCCAGTCACATTGACAGTTATAGAAAAAATATGTGAAGTGCTTCAATGTGATATCGGTGATGTTGTTCAGATTGTAGATATAGAAAAACAGGAGAAAAATAATGGATAACAGAAGTATAAAGAAGTTAGAAGCTGATTTATGGGAATCAGCAGATTTACTAAGAGCAGGTTCTAAACTGACATCAAACCAGTATTGTATGCCGGTGCTGGGATTACTCTTTTTAAGATATGCGTATAGTCGATTTAAATTGGTGGAAGCAGAGATATTAAAGGATAGACCAATGCGTAATGGCAGAAAAATGCCTGTAGAAGCCAAGGATTTTTCTGCTAAAAGTGCACTGTTTTTGCCAAGAGAAGCACAGTATGATTATCTTGTGAATCTTCCTGAAAATATAGCATCAGCTGATTTGAAAAATATTGCTGGACAGGCAATGAATAGTCTGGGTGAGGTAGTAAACAATGCTATGGAACTGGTAGAACAGCAAAGTGAACAGTTAGCAGGTGTATTGCCGAAAAGTTATACGGATTTTTCTGATGAACTGCTGGGAGAGCTGCTTCGCATATTCAATAACAACGCACTTGATGAAGTTGGTGGCGATGTAATAGGTAGGATTTATGAGTATTTCCTTAATAAATTTGCGAAAAATATAGCTTCGGATGACGGAGTATTCTTTACGCCAAAATCTTTGGTAAAAATGATAGTTAATATTTTAGAGCCGACATCGGGAGTGCTTCTTGATCCAGCATGTGGTTCAGGTGGAATGTTTGTACAGACAGGTGACTTTGTAAATGAAGTTGGGTTACAGGCAAATAGTAGTATGACATTTTATGGACAGGAGAAGGTAGAATACAATGCGCAGCTTTGTCTTATGAATATGGCAGTTCATGGGCTCACAGGGGTAATAAAATCTGGTGATGAGGCGAATACATTTTATCATGATGCTCATAACCTTGAAGGTTGCTGTGACTATGTAATGGCAAACCCACCATTCAATGTGGATAAGGTAAAGGCAGAATCAACATCCAGTGCAGGAAGACTTCCATTTGGTTGCCCGAAGGAGAATAAGAATAAAGAAATTGGAAACGCAAATTATCTATGGATTTCGTACTTTTATGCTTATCTCAACGAAAAGGGCAGAGCAGGATTTGTTATGGCTTCCTCTGCAACAGACAGTCAGGGAAGCGATAAGGATATAAGAGAAAAACTTGTCAAAACTGGTCATGTTGATGTGATGATAAGTGTAGGTAACAATTTCTTCTATACAAAGAGCCTTCCGTGTTCATTATGGTTCTTTGATAAAGGCAAAAAGAAAGAATTGAAGAATAAAGTTCTCTTTATTGATGCGAGAAACTATTATACAGAAGTTGATCGTACACTGAATGAATGGTCAGAGTGGCAACTTAAAAATCTGAATGCTATTGTCTGGTTATATCGTGGAGAAAGCGAAAAATATACTGCATTACTTCGTGAATACAGAGACACACTTGAAAGTGACAAATTATTTGATGAACAGGTTCATGATTTGACTGAAAGAGTGAAAAAACTTCGTGCAGAAGCCAAAACAGCAGTTGAGGCAGCAGATAAGCGAGAAAAGAAAAAATTCCAGACTGAATACGATGATAGAATTTCTGAACTTGCAGAAAGACTTACAATAGCAAAAGAAGCTAATTGGTTATATGAAAAGTTTGGAGAAGGAGAGTATCACGATATCCTTGGATTATGTAAAGTTGCATATACAACAGATGACGCCCAATATGATGATAAAGATGGAATCAGCATTAAAGAAAAGGGGTGGTCTCTCACTCCGGGTGCCTATGTTGGTGTAGCACCTGTGGAAGATGATGGTGTGAATTTTGAAGAGCGAATGACAGAAATACATCGAGAACTGTTAGCATTGCAGACAGAATCAAATGACTTGATGGATACTATCTCGAGGAATATGAAGGAGATGGGGCTATGAGTTGGAAGAAAGTTAGATTAGGTGATATTTCAAATAACATTCAAACAGGTCCTTTTGGTTCGCAGCTTCATAAGTCGGATTATTCTGTTGAGGGAATACCAGTTGTTATGCCAAAAGATATAGTCGATGGGAAATTATCTGATGAGTCAATAGCTAGAGTAAATGAAAGTCATGTAAATAGATTGAAACGTCATAAAATTGAAGTGGGAGATATTTTATACTCTCGAAGGGGAGATGTAGGACGTTGTGCATTGGCTACAAAAAATGAAGAAGGATGGTTATGTGGTACAGGCTGTTTGAGAGTAACAATTAATACAGACATAGCCAATCCTAAATTTATCTTTTATCAACTTCAAAAAAAAGAAATAATCGGATGGGTGGAGAAGCATGCTGTTGGAGCGACTATGTTGAATCTAAATACATCCATATTGAGTGACGTTCCAATTGAACTTCCCAATATTAATGAACAGAATAGGATTGTTGAAAAAATATCAGCATATGATGATTTGATCGAGAACAACAAAAAGCAAATTAAATTATTGGAAGAAGCAGCAGAACGTCTGTACAGAGAATGGTTTGTAAATTTACACTTTCCGGGATATAAAGATGTGAAGATTGTTAATGGGGTGCCAGAAGGGTGGAGAAAAGTTGGATTATTTAACATTGCCCCAATCATTACAGGAAAAAAGGATGCAAATTTCGGAACTCAAGATGGTAATTATTTATTTTTTACATGTTCGCAAGAACCGATAAAAGCCCCCTCGTATTCATTCGATTGTGATGCAGTTATTTTAGCTGGAAATGGAGATTTTAATGTAAAACTTTATAGAGGAAAGTTTGAAGCATACCAGCGTACCTATGTGTTTTCTCCTTTTGAGGCAGATAATTTGTATTTGTTGTATTTTGCAGTTGTAGATAGTATGAGACAACTGTTTCAAGGGGCTAGTGGTTCTACAATTAAGTTTTTGACGAAAAGAATGCTTGAAGAAATACAAGTGTATGTTCCAGAAGAAAATATTAAATATAGATTCAATACAATCATTGAAGACTATCAGCTAAAAATTGAATTGTTGAAGAAACAGATAGAACTTGTAAAAGAATCAAGAGATAGGCTGCTTCCTAAGTTGATGAGTGGTGAAAAGGAGGTTTAAATAATGAATGATTTTGAGTATAAAGAATATTTTGATGCGAAATTTTATTTTTATGGATGCGAGGATAAAGTCGCTTCCATACTTGATTCCTATGCTCAAAATCAGATAGATTTAGCTGATATTAATAGAGTGTTTGAACTATATCATACAAAACTATTTTTTGAGAAGGTTTCAAACATTCCATCCTGGTCAGACGAGAAATATAACGAGTATAAGACTAAAACGTTGAAACTTAATAATGTTGTTTATGAATTTTATAAGAGTATTACAGAAGAGAATATTATTACAGCTTTTGATAAATGCTATGTGAGTTATTGGGATGATTTTATAAATTTCTTTTATAAGTTTAAAACCTATAAGTGTATTTCTAAGGATAGAATATGTGATGTTCTGAAAGGGCTGCGTTGGAATATTTATCATATATTACAGGATAAGTCATTTGTAGAATACTTTGATGAAGAGATAACTAGATTGCTAGAGGAACAACAATATGGGTTGCAATTTGTAGTTTCTTATTATTTAGAAGAACATGATAAAAAACTACAGGTATATATTCCAAGATATTTTACTATTGAGAAAAGGGTAAAACTTATCGAAGATTATCTTAATAGTGATCATATTAACCCGAATTTTATGAAACTTATTTTAAATGCTAAACATACAAAAGAGTTACCGATTACTCCGAAAATGAAAAAAATGGCGGACAAGAGGAATAACGAATTTTGGGAGAATAATAAATCGGCGGTTTTTTATGACTATGGTTTTGGCGTTACTTTTGGTCCATTTGAAAATGTTAAGAATGTCCAAATTGAAAATAGTAAATGGATTCTAGAGTATGATACAGGATGGATAAAGGATAATACTGATTACCCAACATTGCTAAACAACTTCATATATTTATTTGAATACATAGATAGTCAGGCAAGATTCACATGTGTTTCAAGTCATGGAGAAAGACACCCTCTTACGGAGATTTTTGAAGTTAGAGGTGTTGGAATGTACAAAAAGAATGTGGCATTTGATATGTTAGAATCTTTATCTGATATTCAAATGAGAGGTTATGTTGAACAATTGATTAAACTTGATATCAACATTGAAGACATTATAAAGTGGTTTTTTGAAACCTATTTATTACAGGAATTTGATATTAAAGATTATACATGTAATATGCCAAACTCGGCTGATAGCATACTTAGTAAATGTAAAACTCTTGCATCAGCTATAGATGGAGTGCTAAGTAAGTATAAAATGTTGTGCGATGATGGAGAAATTGAACTTGATCTTTTTAAATATATAACAGATTCACCAAGAATAAAAGATATTCCAAGCCGAGTAAAAAATAAATATTGTTATGTAAAAAATAGTGAACTTATTAAAGAGATGAATATGTTATTTTCATCGCAGAGCATGCTTGGGTATACAGAAAAAACAGAATCAAAATATGACACTCTGATTGAGCTTGTTTCAAATGAAAATATAAAATTGTCAGAATGTGAACCATATAACATAGTATCACTAAATTGGTTAATCGAAAAAGGGTCAATATATATTGAAGATGATGTTATTAATTGCAATAAGGAAAGAGTTTTCGTTTTACATGAGTTTTATGAGAAAGAAGTTATTTCATTGCAACATATAAAATCACAATTGTTAAAACGATTGATAGAAAATGGTGATATTAGTGTAGATGATAAACTACTGTCGAAACCTGAATATCAATATTTGGATTATATACTGAATAATTCAGAGTTTAGTGATGGAAAGGCTATTAGAAATCGTTATATCCACGATTCTATTGTACCAGATAACAATACAATGAATGCGGATTATTATACATTATTAAAGATAATGATTTTGCTGATTATTAAAATTAATGATGATTGTTGTATTTATGATGAGATAAAGGAAGGAGGAGATTATTATGAGCTATGATTATTCAGAAAATATATTAGTACAGGAAAGTGCCGGTCACCTTCTTGAAGAGGAACTTGGTTGGCGTGTAGAACTTGCTTATAACACAGAAGTATTAGGTGAAACTGGCACATTTGGCAGGAAATCATATAAGGAAATCCTTCTTGTGAAATATTTCAGGCAGGCACTTTTAAAACTCAATCAATGGCTTACTCCAGCATTACTTGAGGATGCTATAAAAACATTTGAAAGCCATATGTCATCAGCTTCTCTTATGCAGATCAATGAGGAAAAGTATAGATGCATAAGAGATGGTATTCCAGTGAAGGTGAAAAAGCCGAATGGTCAGATTGAGGAAAAGAAGGCAATAGTCATTGATTTTAAAAATCCAGATAATAATGATTATCTTGCTGTTAAGGAAATGAAAATACATGGTGACATTTATCGTAGACGCACAGATATTGTGGGTTTTGTAAATGGGATACCGCTTCTTTTTATAGAATTGAAGAAGAATTCAATAGATGTGCAGAATGCATACACAGATAATTATACAGATTATCTTGATACAATACCGCATCTATTTTATTATAATGCATTTCTTATCTTGTCCAATGGAACAGAGGCTAAAGTGGGAACATTAGGTAGTAAATATGAATTCTTCCATGAGTGGAAAAGATTGTCTGAGCAGGAAGAAGGTAATGTTGCACTTGAAACGATGCTTAGAGGTATATGCAAAAAGGATAACTTTCTTGATTTGTTGGAAAATTTTATATTATTTGACCATTCAGATGGAAAAACAGTAAAGATTTTAGCACGTAATCACCAGTATTTAGGTGTGAATGAAGCGGTGAAAGCATATGAAGCTCGTAAATTGAATAACGGAAAGTTGGGTGTGTTCTGGCATACACAAGGTTCTGGTAAAAGTTACTCGATGGTATTTTTATCACAGAAAATTCGGCGAAAATTTGCAGGTTCTCCAACGATTGTGATTTTGACAGATAGGGATGAGTTAAATAAACAGATTAGCGATACTTTTGAAAATTGTGGATTATTGGGGAAAACAAAGTCTGCAAAGTATATTGCTACGAGTGGTGATGACCTTATAACGAAATTGCAAGGAAATCCTAGCTTTATATTTACTTTGATTCAGAAATTTAATAAGAAAGATGTACAGTCAATCATACCAGATCATGACATTATTATAATGTCTGATGAAGCACATAGGAGTCAGTATGGAATATTTGCAGACAATATGATGAATTTGTTGCCTACAGCCGCACGTATTGGTTTTACAGGAACACCATTATTATCAAATGATAATATTACAGAGAGAACATTTGGTGGTTATATTTCCATCTATGATTTTAATAGAGCAGTTGAGGATAAAGCAACAGTCCCGCTATATTATGAGAATCGTGGAGAGAAGATTTTGGATTTAGACAATCCGGATATTACTGATAAGATATTGGATGCGATTGAGGCAGCAGATTTAGATCCAGACCAGACAGAAAAACTGGAGCGTGAGTTTAAGAAAGAGATTCATATTATGACAGCACCACAAAGGCTTAAATCTGTAGCCAAAGACTTTGTTTCTCATTATTCGGATTTATGGACAAGTGGTAAGGCTATGTTTACCAGATTTGGATGATATAGATTTTTTGAGAGACTTACAGCTCATAAAATATGACGGAGATGTAGAACGTCTGACTATTGCTGGTCTGCTCTTTGTGGGAAAAGAAACCTCAATTCAAAGATTGTTACCGCAGGCGGAAGTTATATATTTACATTATTCAGCTGATAATTTAGAAGAATACGATGCAAGACTTGATTTAAAGCTGCCATTAATAAGCGTTATTGACAAGTTGACCGAGAGAGTACAAGCATACAGTAAGATAGAGAACATTCAGGTAGGATTATTCAGACTTGAGGTGGAAGATTTTCCGGAGAGAGTATTTCAGGAAGCGCTTCTCAATGCGTTGTCTCATAGAGATTATCAGAGCAATGCAGCAGTTTATGTAAAACAATATCCAGATAAAATAGTTATTGAAAATCCAGGCGGATTCCTTGATGGAATTACAGAGGACAATATCATAACGCATCCATCTATACCAAGGAATAAACTGATAGCAGAGACACTGCAAAATTTGAAATATGTTCAGAGAACTGGTCAGGGAGTAGATATCATCTTTAAGGACATGGTTTCAATGGGCAAGCCTTATCCAAGATACAGATCGTTTAATGATGCAGTTTCTTTGACAATATTCAGTGCAATAGATAACACAGAATTTGTTAAGTTTATTACCGAAGTACAGGATAAGAATAGTAAAATTATGCCTTTGGCTGAAATGATGATATTAAGAGACTTAATGGACAACAGGAAAGCGCAGTTGTCAGAACTATCAAGAAAAATCCAAAAATCGTTGGATGAAACAAAAAAGTCATGCAATGAGCTGGTTAACAGTGGTCTGATAGAGATTGTTGGCAAGGAATATATGCTCACAGCTAAGGTATATGAGGCATTAAAATCAGATGTGGAATATACAAGAGACAAAACAGTTCAGTATATTAAGGCTAAAAATATGATTTTAGAATATTTACAGATAAATGAACAGATAACATCTGCTAAGATACAGGAGATGTGCGGCTTTACTAAGCAGCAGGCAAGAAGTGTCATTGATAAAATGAGGAGTGAAGATCTGATTACTTTAACAGGTAAAGGACCTGCAGCCAGGTACGTTGTGCGTAAATAATTGAGTGGAAATTGAGTTTTATTTTATGAAAAACTCAATTTTCACTCAATTGAAATGAAATATTATGCAGGACTGCAGAGTGGTTGAGGATATAATTGAGTTGAGTTTTATGGTAAAACTCAATTGCAACTACAAAATATGGAAGTAAAGTTATTAAAACATTATCAGAAAAGATTGCCAGATAAGAAATTACTTCAGTATAAATTGAAGGAATTGGCTTGAAGAGCAAGAATAGGTATATAAATGTGTGTAGTTGGGATTTGGTTTTGCACTAATAGTATGATATTAACAGGGAGAATATAAATGGGAATACAAAATACGAAGAGTTTTCAGAAATTTATTGAAAGTCAGGAAATATCAGCGGATAAAGAAAAAGATATAGAACAAATGATAGGAGCTTTTTCAGAGTATTTAGTAGCAGTTAATCCAGAATATGCGTATAATAAGACTTATTTGAGTGCGTATGTGAAAGATTTTATTCAATGTCAAAAAGCATTAAAACTAAAATATCAGATACTCTTAGATAAGATTTTGGTTAAGATTTTTGCTGCAGGCATTGAACAAGAGTGCATAATCAATATTGATGATGTATGGAAATTTGAAAAGGGAAAAGTAGGGCTTAGCAACACATTTAATCCTGATATTGTTAAAAGAGACATATTGCAGTTTGAATTGGGATTGATACATGAAAATGGATTTGTGATTGCAGAAGAAATAAATATTGAGGACAATTATGAGAAAATAATTGATGAGTGTATAGCAACTTTTTTAAAACGAAGAAAGGAAGTACTTGAGGATGAAACAGAATGAATTAAGCATACGTAAGAGGTTGTTTAGTAAGCAGAATATATATTTGGCGTTGTATTCTGTTGAGTCGTATATTTCAAACAGAGAATTGTTAGACAAACGAGATAAGGAGGAGCTCAATAGATTAAAGGATAAATTCGATGAGAAAAATATTGAAAAATGGATTGAAAAAGTGCAAGAACATTTATATCAACTGATTGATGAGTCCCATTATTTACATGCAAGAATATTTTTCAAACCCAAAAAATATGATATAGAAAATGATAAGGTTGTATTTCGGCCTTTACATTCATCAAGCCTTCTTGATCAGATTACAGCAGTTTCTATGTTAAATATTCTTATATATGATTTTGATGCAGATAATAAAATATCTATGTCAAATTTTAGCAGGCTTATCCCTCACAATTTCTATGGGAATCGAGTGGCGTATGAACCCGAGAAGCTATTTAAACCGTGGCAAGAGCAATATAAAGAATACACATCTAAAGCAAATGACTATTATAAAAATTTTCATGATAATGGAGAATACAAATGGGAAGTAAATCTTGATTTAGAGAATTTCTTTCCTTCAATAAATCCTGTCTGTTTATATAATTATATAGTTCAACAAATACCAGTAGAATATAGCGAAGATGATAAAAATATGCTATGCAAGATATTAGAAAAACTTATTTTTGTTGAAATAGAAAAACTCAGTAAGAAAGATTTGGATATATATTTAGGTGGGAAAAAACACAGGAATTGTAGATTTGCAATAGGACTTCCTCAAGGACTTCCTCAAAGTTATTTTTTGGCAAATCTACTTATGGTAGAGGTAGAAAAGTTTTATAAAAAGGTATTGCCAGGGGAAATGGTGTTTTATGTTGATGATTCTGCTGTATTTACAAATGAAATAAAAGATGTTGAGGATTTTGGACAAAAGATTAAGGATATCAATGAAAAAATAACTGTGTGGATGAATGCGTTATATGAAAAAGAGAATCAATTTATTTCGTCAAATTTATTATCATTTGTTGCAGAAAAAATAGACTTGTATGGTATAAACATTCACCCACCCGGTGATAAGAGTACAATTTCCAATATTGCAGATAGTAAAGAAGGTGAAGTATATATTCATTGTATTGGTAGAGAAACATCAAAGACTGCATTTGATATCAATACAAGCTTTTCAGATGAAGAAAGTAGAATACTATTGAATAAAACAGGAAGTATTTTAAAAGTAATAAACAAAGAATTGGAACAAATTGATTTAGAAATAAATGATGAACAGCAATTAACGGCAGAAGATAAAAAATATAAAGAGTCTTATAAAAAGAAATTGGTTCGTTATAAAAAGTTCTTTAAATATCGATATAAGGATTTACAGTACAGGGAGAAAAGCAATACGCAATCATTACAGGAAGAACTTTTAAACGACTTGAAATTTTTGGATGATAATAGTGATAAAAGCAGCAATCTTTCAGAATTTTTTGAACTGTATAATGAAGACACATTGGGGGCGACTATCAGTTTTGTGTTGAAAGCAATGCGCGAAATGGGAGATGATTACTCTTTATTAATTGAAAAAATTTTTAAATTAAACATGTTGTTATTTGGAAACAATAATAAAAATAGTTCCTATCTATATGTTGCATACAGGGATTATATCGAGCAGTTTCAATATGAGGCTTCGGAAGTGTCAGCATACACAACATTAAAAAGATTGATTAAAGAAAGGACATCTTATGTAAGAAAAAAAGCAGACAATATTAAAACTGATTTTGTAAAGAATGAATTGTATAGAACACATGGCGAATATCCAGTTAAGGATATTATGGGGAAGGAGTTTTATAATACTGCGAATCTGGTAATATCCAATTCGTCTGAAATACAAAGGCGATGTATAAATGCAGTTTTGTCAGGTTTAATGCAAATAGAAATTAGTGATGATGTAGTCTTACAGAAAAATAATAATAGAAAAATTACCTATTCTGAGTTAAGAATATTGATATATTTGAGGAATAATCATTTTACACTCGAAGATTTTGAAAAAATTAAAGAGGATTTTGTTCAAGATGAGTATCAGCATGCAATTGATTATTCAATCATACAGGTGCTAGGAGTGTTTAAAACATTTGTGAGTATTCCAGCATATATTGATAATCTTATATTAGTTCATAAATACACTTGTGATGTATGGAAAAATGGCTCAAAACATTTATATTTTTATACCCTTCATAATCAAGAACATGCTGTTGATCTAATTCAAAATTCATTAAAAATAATAAGGGCGATAGATTATATTAATATATCGAAAAATGACTATTATGTGTTGTTCATAGCCTGTTATTTACATGATATATCAATGGTAACATTTCCAGATTTAGATTCAATTCAATCCGGAGGTTTCGAGAGTAATAAAATATACTCAGATTTTGTTAAGAATATACGTGAAGAGTTGAAAAAATCAAATTTAGCAAAACGACCAGTGAAGAGATTACTTAAAGAATATTATTTAAAAGTTGATTCGTTTTATGAAAAATTAGTACGAGAAAATCATGCAAAAAATAGTGCTACAGAAATAAGAAATCGACATGAACTGGGATTTATAGATAGTGCACTTAGAGAAATTGTTGCAGAGGTATCAGAAGCACATGGATATAACGTAAATGATATTTATAAAATCAAATCAACTGCCAGTTCGAAGTTGTGGAGTCAAAAATTTACAAAGATAATCTTGAGATTGGCAGATTTGTTGGATATGAGTAATTATCGTGTATCTGCATTGGTTTTAAACCATAACTTAGATAATATGGGAGATACTTCGAGATTTCATTGGTTGTCCCATTTGATTACAAAGGGATATGAAATAGAAACAGATTATTACTTGGATGAGAACAAAACAGTAAATTTCTTGGAGAAAAACAGTATTGTTGAAAAAATTATGCTAAGGGTAGATGTTGAATTGCCACAGTTAACGCATGAAAATCCGTATGGATGTAAAGAAATGGGATTGGAGTCAATTGACAAAACTGCAATAAAAGTTAAATGTGGTGAAACGTGTACAAGTGACAAATGTAATTTTCTTTGTAAGTGGTTTGTTCAAAAGAATTATTATTTGTTTTTAGAATTAGCATCTTTACAAGATTACTTAGAATCTCTTCCGGATAACTATTTTAAGCCAGAAATTGAAGTGGTAGTAAATTCGAGCGACAAAAATAAGCTTTCTTCAAAGCAATTTACATTGCTGAAAAAGTATGTGGATGGAAGGTAGGCACTGAAGTTTCTTTGATACATATTTAGGCTATTTGTAACGGGGATAAAACCGGAATTGCTTGAAGATACAAATCTTGATCAGGTTATACTTGTTATGAAGATGGAAAAGGAATCTGATGATGAATCAGCAGATTCAAAAAATGAAAGCAATAGATTTATCAGAAAGGCAGAAGCAGATTTTAGTCTATATGGATGCTGGGGTTGAATATAGTACAGAGCAGTTAGCAGAAAAGATAGGTTTAAAAGGTCCTAGGACAAGGCAACTATTAAATGAATTGGTGAATATGGAGTTATTAGCATGTATTGGAACTACAAAAAAGAGAAGGTATATTAAAGTGTAGAAGTGGATGTTACGTAGGAGATAATAAGCATGAAAAAATTTCCAGAAAAAGACTGGAAAATATTCAGAAGTAAAATTGCTGGATGGCAAGAAGCTTATATGGATAAGCTCAACAAAGAATATATTGAAATACTAAGTGGAGATGGAAATTCATCTGAGAAATTTTGGACATTGGAGAAAAGAATAAAAAAGGATAAGAAAGATTGTGGAGTGCAATGTGAGATGAGCAGATCAATTCAATTTTATATTATACTTTCGCTCCTAAATGAAGGAGCTATTACCATGGAAGATTTAGAAGATTTTAGTGATGATTTGAAAGAGATAATACAACATTTCGCTGGAATATTGCTTGCTGTAAAATATATATTTCTTAGATGTGAGCAATCGAGAATTTAATTGAGTTTTAATTGAGTTTTTCTGAAAACAACTCAATTAAAACTCAAAAGAAACTTATAGAGTAACTTAAGACTCAGAGGGAGTATGTAAGTTTAGTTAAACTCATTCATAGCATCTACATATCCTTGCAAGCCATCTGCTTTGAGAGCAAGTTCTGCATACAGCAGAGGAGAAACATTGGTACCAATATCGTGATGAAGCTTATGAAAAAATCGCAAGGCAATGGTCTGAAAGACATAAGATTGATATTGTTGAATGAAAGAAAGAGGTGCTGCTATGATACCCACAGAAGATATTATGCCAATAGTGAAAAATACAATCGCTGCATCAATTAAATGTAACACCCATCGCGGATACATTGGTTGGAGTAGCTGCGATAATATTTGTATGGATATGCATGACTGTCTTGATATGTGTGCTGAGACTTTAGCAATAAGTGGTTATATGGTTGCACTTGAGTCGGCTACATATATTTTGGTATCTGGTGTTAAGTTAGCATCTCATGCAGATAGTAGTTCGGGAATGCTTACAGACGTTATTATGTGTACATACGAATTAATAGAAAAATGCGCAAAAGAAGTCGAAAAACAGGATAAACAGATACGAGATCAAGCACTTGCATTGATTATAAAAGAGGCAAAAAAGAGTGTTTTTGATGGTTGGACTGACTGGCGTTATGATTTGCTGAAATGTGGGATTTGCCTATGCGACGAAAAGAGTGCAAAGAAGCTTGAAAAGGTTTTGGATACCCTTTTGGAAATTTCACGGGAGGATTATTACCCGGAATATACGAAAAAAGAAGATTTGATTGTAAGATACCTTTTACATAGACATTTATATGGCAAAAAGAATACACAGAAGGAACTATATCAGAATATTCTGATAAATGAACTCCGTATTATTGCTATCAAGGATGCTATGGAAGATAAGAATTATTATGAAGCAGAGAAACTTTGTTTAGAGAAAGCAAACGCAGAAGAGACATGGCATTATCATAGTAGCGATTCGGAAGATTGGAATAACGTGCTATATGACATATACAAGACAGCAAACATCACGGAAAAGCAAATCGCACAGGCAAAAAAACTGCTATTAATGGGAAATGAGAAGTTCTGGGATGTTTTGAAACAGATTTATAAAGAGCACGGCGCATGGAATGAGAATTACGAAAGCTTATTAGATGAATTAAAGAATAGCAAGCGAACTGTTTGCTATCGTATTGTTCTTATTTCTGAAAATGAAAAGAAGAGATTGCTTGATGATGTAATGGAGAATCCGTATGATTTGTTTTATTATGGAAAATATTTGGTAAAGGATTATCCGGAGCAGGTATATGAGTTATGTTATAAGGAAATAAGTGAGAGTTGTGCTCAGGCAAAGGATAGACGAGAATATAAAAAGATAACAAAGAATATTGCACAGCTTATAAAATGGAAGGGCAAAGATACAGCAAAGTTGGTAATTAAGGAGTTGAAGCAGACATATCCAAGGAGACCAGCAGTGTTAGATGAATTGGAGAAGGTGGAGAAGAAACTTTAGTCCAGCTAATAAATGTCAATAGTTAGATGTGAAAAAAATTATTTTGTTTTTTGACTAAAAAAGGGCGGACTTTCCCCTTGGTGAAAATATCGTTTTTTGAAAGATATTGATTCATTGGGTTCATAGTATTTTATGCAGTCATGTCGCATTTGGCAGCATTGTATTGTTTGATATGCTCCTGAGGAGCAATGATTTTGAATGGTTTGTTGTCTCTGAGTATTGCAAATATCATATTGCATACCTTATGTGAAACAGCGCCCATTGCTACGAGCTTTGGTTTTGAGTCACACTTCTTGAGATAGTATTCGCGAAGAACTGGATTTTTAGCTTCTCCATTACGGGAGATACTGATGCTTTGTAGGGTTAATGTGTGAATCACACGTCTGGCGATGGCGGAACCACGCTTAGACATTTGAACCTTGGTGCCTTCAAATTTATTCACATAGGCACTGCGATTATCCATTAAATCGTAGTATTCACGGCACAGATTACGGCAGTTTAGAGCAAGGTCTGATGGCATAAGTGAAACCTTTAAATCAGGTTTCAAGCCAACTAAAGCAGCTTTTTTAGAATCAAAACGATCATTATGTACTTTTCGTATGTTGATGTTTGTGCTATTCTTAGTGATGATAGGATTAATAACCGAGCAGTTAAAACCCTTATCACGAAGATAGCAGAAGAGTGGGTAATGATAAATTCCCGTGGATTCGAGGAAAATGCGACTTTCCAAAGAATACAACTCTTCTGCTTCTTTTATTTTAGAAACAGCGGTTGTAAGGGAATCAATACTGTTATGTAGGATTTTGAAAGGTTTTCCTACGAATTGTTGGTTTGGAAGTGCTATAGACATCCAGGAGAAGTCAGCACCGACATCAATACCAACAGAGATGAATAGTTCATCAAGATTAAAAATAACTTTGTTTGACATGAGCAAAAGCTCCTTTCTGATAGGAATCCATTTCCAATCTGGCAGGTACACAACCTAGCGCGTTATTCGGGTATTGCCTTCCGGCTCCCAACCAGCTAAAACATAAAACCCTGTCGAATGGACTAATTGACTTAATTACAGGTATCCACAGATAATCAGTGTCCCAAGGAGGAATACATTCTTTGTCCTATCCTAAGAGATGATACCTTATGTTTTATCTGGTGTCTATCAGGAACCGTCAGACATGATCATTATTACGGATAACATCTGATGAAGGAAGAATCCCTTCTTCTGTTATCTGATTTATAGAAATTTATTAACCAAGTAGTCTTGTTTGACTACATCATTATTATACTAGGAGGAAAATGATGTTCTTATTTTGTAATGAGGATAAAAAGAAAAAAGAGAGACTAAATAGCGTGTTGAAGACAACACATAATCTCATCAAAAAAAATGATATTAAGGATGTGAGAAAAAATCCTGTTTATTCACTTATAAGAGCAATGTCAAATTATCATTTATATGATATAGTACGTGAATTGTATGAGGATGAAGAAGTTACAGATGTTCAAAGTATATACAAGGATATAGGAGAGTATTTAATTAATAGCGATAAACTTAACAATAGTAAGAGTTTTGAATTAGGAGAGAGCAATATTAATATAGATTTATCAAAAGATGCAATATTGGTATGTGCGTGGAATAAAGAACGATTTGTTAATGCATTATTAAATATAGGGCAAAATGTAGGTAATTTATTTGAATATGACAAAATAAATCATATGGCCACATATATTTATCCTATAGGTTTAACAATTGTTTATAATGGAAATCATTCCACTTTGTCGGGCATTTTAAAGGGAGAAGGAACGATACAAGCAAATCAGACATATGATCTTGTACCAACATATGATTATATGTATTTTGATGGTATTTATTTTAAAAATAAAATGAATGATGAAAAATTATATAAGGTAGCGAGATTTGAAATTGGTGCGTTATATGAAATTGGCAGAATATTAGCAGAAAATGGAATAAGATAAACTTCAATAATCATTTGGGCTAAGGTTAAAGAAGTTTATCTTAATATAAGCAGATCGGAACTAATAATTGAACCAATTCATAGCATCCACATAATTCTGCAATCCGTTTTCTTTCAATGCGAATTTGGCATAAAGCAGAGGTGTTTCCATTGCCAACCGGTATGCGAATAGAGTCATAAAATGTGAATTACATTGAAATTGATGTCTGAATATGATAGAATTTGTCACATGGAACCCACGACGGGGGTGGCAGCCTCCCGAGCCGATGAACCGGTTTACCGGAATACATAGGAAGGGAGGTGGCGCCGATGACGGCTTATGAGATCATTTCGATTTTCATTGGGATATTGGCTTTGCTGATGTCCTTCGGCAGCTTGATATTAGCGTTGCTTGCCTTTCTCGATAAGAGAAACAAGCGCAAATAAAAATGCCTACTCTGTCGCAACCAGAGTAGGCGTCTCTTTATAGAGAAATAAGCTCGCTCGGGAAACTCCACCTTTGGAGTGGGGCTCCTGAGAGGCATCCGTTCCCACGGATGCCTTTCTTTACGATTAATATACCACAATGCTTTGCTAAATTCAAGAAATTATTTGTGCTCTATACCTGCATTATCTAACACCTCATTTGCAAAACTAATTTCCACCCCTATATGACTTGTCGTGGAAGTTACTACTTCCGAATATCAGGTGTGGAAATTACTTATTCTTAATGTTATATTATTCCT
>ERZ894203.940-NODE-940-length-18692-cov-21.384665_pt1 | contig 18692 bp, 17 predicted proteins | sample MGYA00380286_ERZ894203 | MGnify/ENA primary metagenome ERZ894203 (study PRJEB32331, sample SAMN06328484) | human gut metagenome | biome: human gut microbiome; feature: stool | host: Homo sapiens | collected 2014-02-06 ... | reverse complement strand
GGTTATACATTCTACAGATGGCATTAAATTTTTGTATCTAAATGATATTATATGCTTTGAAACAATCAAATGTCATACATATTTATATACAAAAAATGGAGATATTGAAACAAGAAAATCATTGCATGAATGGATGGAAACTTTAGGTACGGAACATTTTATACAGGTGCATAAATCTTTCGGAATAGCATTACAATACATTGACACAATTGAATCAAATTTTATTATCATGAAGTACACACAGATGAAAGTACCTGTTTCCAGAAGAAAAATTTCAACTGTAAAAAAAGCATTTTTTGAATATGTAAAAAAATATGCCGTATTTACATAAAAAGAGAGGGAATTATGAGTCATATATGTTTTACTGCCATCAGTTATACAATAGAATTTGTAAAATTATTTTTAGTTACTGTAATATTTTTAAATATTAGACAATCCAAAAAAATATATCCATGTTTTATTATTTCAATGCTTTTTTTAATACTGGGATGCGTGTTATATGAAACATACGATTTTGGTTTTTCATATGGATTATTGTCAATTTTTTTATTATGTATTAATTCACATGAAAAAAAACGAGTTGGAATTATTATTCTCTCTTATATAGGAATCAGCCTTGTCGACATATTTTTTTCAATTATCTGTATAACTATATTTCATATAAATAACCAAAAATTACTTGAAAATGATTTAATTGATATAGGAATCAATTCATTTTCACTAGTAATAATCATAATAATAAATTTTATTTTTTTCAGAAAAAAAACAAATATAAATTTCAAGGCTATAAAGAAGTATCTGCCTATATATACAATAGGCGGATTGTCGTTATCATTATACTTGACTTCTATTCAATTTATGGAATTAGGAGAAGATATTAAAACATACAAATCAAGTTTGGTAATAGGACTGAGTTTAAGCAGTTTAGTGTTAATTATACTATGTGTATTATTGATACTAAACAGTAACGAAAACGAACACTTAAAAAAAATAGATATTATCAACCAACACCTGCTTGAATCACAAAAGCAATATTATACGATGCTGCTCGAAAAGGAAAATGAAACAAAAGCATTTCGGCATGACATAAGAAAGCATTTATTTTGTTTAAATGATTTGTTCACACAAAATAACTACGATGAATTGGGACAATATTTAAAAGATTTAACAAATATAGCACAGGATTTATCACCGATAGTTCAAACCGGAAATAATATAGTAAATGCAATACTAAACGATATTATAAAAAAACATTCCGATATTCAGATATGCTGGACAGGTATGATGCCTAATAGATTGCACCTTTCATCATTGGATTTATGCACAATTTTTTACAATTTATTATTAAATGCCGTAGAGGCTTTAAAAAATGAAAAAAATAAAACAGTAAATGTAAAAATAAAATTTATGGAAACTGCTATGATGATAAGTATATCCAACTATTGCTCGAAAAACCTGTTAATGAAGAATGGTGAATTGATTTCAAGCAAATCCGAACAGGGACATGGGTACGGAATAAAAAATGTTAAAAAATGTGTAGAAAAGAACGGCGGAAGTTATAAGGCAGAAGTTGATAATAATTACTTCGTAACAGAAATCATTTTGCCTAAAGTATTGTAGACCTAAGATATAAACGGTAGCTTATTTAACATGAACGGTATTGCCATAATATAACGATATGTTAAGATAATAGCAGATATAAAATATTAAAATATATCTGCTATATTTTGTTAATTTTTTTAAACAGTAGGAGGTGGTTCCCATGAGAAATTATAGATGGTTATGGTGGCTTTGGGGCAAATGATTAAAAGCGATTTATATAGTATATGAATTTGATTTATTAACTCAAATTGTAATATTATTATTTAGGAGTTGTGAATGTGCATACAAAAAGAAAAATAAAATTTTATATATTACTTATACTGATAATAACTTTATTATGTATTTTTATTGTATTAATTAATTCCCAAATTAAAAAAAATAAAGACTCGAATTTGAACATACATCAGAATACAAATGAAATAAGTAATCAAGTAAGTAATGAAGATTCATCTTTTCTTGTGAATGTCACACAAGAAGATATTCAACAAAAAATCTCAATTGAAGAGGATTTGTGGATATATGTAGGAAAACCCAATTGTCCTGATTGTCAACATCTGTACCCTAATTTAATTAAATATTTAGAACAGGTACAAAAAAATATTTTTTACTTTAATACAAAAGTAAAAACAAGTAAAAAAAAGGCAATGATTGAATTCCTAGCAAATTATGATGTAACTGAAATTCCAACTATAATGCATTTTTATAAAGGGAAATTAAAAAAGTTATATGATATGCAGAAAAATCAAGATATTGATGCATTTAAAGAGGATTTCAAAAAATAGAAAGAAAGGTGATTAAAATGAACAAAACAGCAAAAAGAACAATGGCAGTAGTACTCGCATTTTTATTAACATTTAATTCATTAGAATCCGTATCGGCTGCCGAAACGGATGAAACTATCGTCAATGATACAGCTAATGCCATAACAGATGTAACAGGAATCAATGATGTAAATACGGATATTTATTCAACTAAAGACAGTGCTTTGGTAGCTGACGGATATGAGATGCTATTAGATGTTCCTCAAAGTAGTAAAGAAGCCATACTTATGAGCGATGGATTAGGTGAAGATATATATTTTCATTTGCCACAGGATGCAAAAAACATGGAATCAGCCTTAACAGAAGATGGAACACTTATTTACGATGATAATAAAAGTGATGTGTCATTTGGAATCCAACCACTACAAGTAACTGGAAATAATCAAACAGTAATGGAAGGAGTTAGAACAACAATTGTTATTGATAACGATTCTGCACCTAAATCATATTCTTTTTCATATGATTTAAATGATGGCGAAAGAATTGTTTCTTCTGCTGAGTATTTAGGAAAAGAATATGATACTGGAGAACTATACATTGTTAATGAAGAAAATGAGATAATGTATATTATCGACAAACCATGGGCAAAGGATGCAAATGGAAATAGTCTCAATACATTCTATACGATTGATGGCAATAACATTTATCAAACAGTAGATTTCGATAAAAATACTGCATTTCCTGTTGTCGCCGATCCATCTGTATGGCAAATTACAAAGTGTGTTGGTTCCATTGCATGGGTCGTCGGAACAACAATTTTTGCTGCCACAAAGCTTGTTAAAATCAAAAAATATGTTAAAGAACTTGGTGGCATAAAAAACACCGCACAATTGCTTATTGGAGCAACAAGTGTAACAGAAAAATCAACTGCCGTTGCAAAGACATTATTAACATTGGCGGCTACAATTTCTGGGATAGATAGTGTTTATAAAAACTGTAAATTAGGTTCAGCGATAAATATAATAAAAAAGAGGCTAGGAATATGATATGAATAAAAAAAATAATAAAAATGATATTGATATAATAAATTCTAACTCAAAAAATACATTAAAGGTAACAAAAATTTCTTTGTGCATATTTGTGATTTTGAATTTATTATCAAGAAAAATCAGCTATGATTTAATATTAATATTCTTTATAACATTATTAGTTGAAAATATACAGTTATATCGAACATTAAAACAAAAAGAAGATTTAGTAGCCATAGTCGCAATTATAATTGCAATTATCGGAATATCAATATTATATATTGGTTCATTGTTACATTTGTAACAGTTCAGCCTTACATTTAAAATAATGCAGTTTTTCTATTTCTTCTTCGTTATTTCATTTCAAATAATGCAATTTAATTAAGGTGTACACAATAATACGGGCTTTTCACCACCAATTGTAGTACACCTTGTTTTTTCATATTATATGATTGTCTGCTGTTAGACTTATGCGGATATGCTTTCAAAAGCATTGTTTCTCATCTACTATCTGCATTTAGTAAAATCAATATTTAATTTAGACTTTAACTAATGTAAAACTTTTACCTGATTTTATTTTCCATCTTTATCGTCAGCGTCCTCAAAATATCCACTCGGCATATTCTGTGGATGAACCGTTTTTACCGATGATACTTCAGCATTATTCGTATTGTCAAAATCATCCGTATCATTTGAATATACAGATTTATTATCCTGATTTTGTGGCTGCGTATTTACTTTTTCATATGGATTTTGGTTCTGTGGCTGCACATTTACTTCTCCATATGGATTTTGGTTCTGTGGCTGTCTATTTACTTCTCCATATGGATTTTGGTTCTGTGGCTGTGCATTTACTTTTTCGTATGGATTTGGACTTTGTGGCTGTGCATTTACCTCTCCGTGTGAATTTGGGTTCTGTGGCTGTGCCACAGCCTGCACATTTGCATCAACCATGTTTCTGTAATGTATATCCGCATGAGTGTAAACCTTTTTCTCATGATAATATACAACATTTGTATCACTTAAAATATCGTGAAGTCCTCTTTTTTTCTTGTCAATAGCAATCATGATATATCCTATCGAGAGTATAAGTGCAGACAAAAATCTTCCTACTGTCTCTCTGAATGTCACTTCAAAAAATGTCATTTTTCTATCTTCGGCACTCACCACTCTTATCTGAAAAAGTTTCTTTCCAAGCGTTGAACCCGTAAAATATGTGAGCAGGACAAAGTATGCCGCCTGCATAATGTAAAACAATATATCTTTGATAGAATATTGAAAGATAAAATCCTTTACTAAAAAGTTATCGGGACTTGAAATCGTTGTGACCCATACGGGAATCCTGACGATAAGCATAGCCGCCCAGACAATTACAGTATCAACTATATATGCTGCAAGACGAACAAAAAAGCCTGCATATATACGATTATCCGGTCTATTTTGCATAATATTTAAGCACCCCATTTCCATTGTTTTGAACAATGTCCTCTGCAAGATCAATTTCTGACTTAGGAACAATGTCTTTTACTGCACCAAATATACTGCTAAACATTCCTGATAATGAATCCTTTTCAGGTGTATAATAAGTTATGTCCTCCGAAAATCCTGCTTCTTTTGCAAATGCTTTCTTTTCGTCTTTGAGAGAGCCAACCTCATCCACAAGATTTATTTCCTTTGCCTGCTTTGCTGAATAGATACGACCATCTGCTATTTTCTTTACTGCCGACTTATCTATCTTTCTGCCATCAGCAACAATTCCCACAAACTGGTCATAAGCTTCATCTACAAGTGACTGTAAGATACCTCTCTGTTCTTTTGTAAGCTCAAGTCCCTGAGAACCCATGGCTTTATTTTTACCGCTTGTTATATCAATCTCTTTTATACCAAGTTTGTCATAAAGTTTCTTGCAATTTGTAAGTGAAACTATAACGCCGATAGAACCCGTCCAGCAATTCCTGTTTGCATAAATCTTATCTGCTGCCATTGAGATATAATATCCGCCCGAGCAAGCCTGTGATGCAAAATATGCCCATATCGGTCTTTTTGTCTTTTCTTTATATTCCATCAGTTTAAGATACATTTCATCACTCTCATAAACAGCTCCTCCCGGACTGTCCACATAAAGAAGTATTCCCTTATTTTTATCTGACTTTTCCATCTTTTCAATATATTTTAAATAAAAGTCATGATTGTATGTGCTGTCTGATGTAAGACTGTTAGATGAAGAAGCTCCGATTTCCCCCTCAATATTTATGACACCGACAAAATCTTTATTCGGAAGCTCTATATTTGAATCTTCCGAAACTGACGAAAACATATCTTTCACTATACTGCTTGTTTCTGTTTTGTTTTGCTTAATAAGTTTTGAACCTATCACATTTGATGCAACACCTGTAATTCCAACCGCTATTATCACAACTCCGGTAATCACGATGCTGATAATTTGTTTTGTTTTCATAAAATTTTCCTTTCCCTACTAATCTGCAATATGCACTTTCATGCATTTATTGTATGCAACATGGACAATTTTACCACAATGAAGCTATTCGGTCAAAAAACATAAAATTAATTACACTGTAGTCCTGTAAAATCCGATTATTTTGTTTAACCGGCAGCTAATGTTAAAATTTAAAAAACGGCATCACACTATGTTATTTGCATTTTTCTATATATTCAGCAATGGCATCACACTACATTATGTGCTTTTTCCTATACATTTAGCAATAGCATCACACTACATTATGTGCTTTTTCCTATACATTTAAAAAAATCCCCCGTTTTACTGCTATCGCAGTAAAACGGGGAATGATTTGTAACATTCTCTTTTGCACATTTTGAAGTCTTTATTAAAACCCTTAATATATGCAATTTAGAGTGTAACAGTTCAGCTACAAAAATATAATCGGTAATATCAGAGCTTGCTCATTCTATAATAATTTGCTATTACACATTATAATGAACCAGCCGGCACTCATATAGACTCACAATTAGTCTGCGTCAGTTACCTCAACTTTAACTTTGTCAAGATGCCAGATTTCTTTTGCATACTCCTCAATAGTTCTATCTGATGAGAATTTACCGCTCTTTGCTGTATTTAACATAGCTGAACGAGCCCACTTCTTCTCATCCTTGTAAGCTGCTTCAACTCTTTCCTGAGCTTCTGCATATGATCTGAAATCTTTAAGGATAAAGTACATATCAGGTCTGCCGCCCTGTCCATCAAGAAGTGAATTGTAAATATCTCTAAACTCTTCAAAATTGCCCTGTGAGTATGTCCCGTCTACAAGCTGTGTAAGAACGGCACGGATGTCTGCATCCGAATTATATATATCTCTTGGATTGTACTGTCCGTTGTGCTCATATGCGATTACCTCATCTGATGAAAGACCGAAGATAAATGCATTTTCCTCGCCAACTTCGTCAACTATCTCAACATTTGCACCATCCATCGTACCAAGTGTGAGTGCACCGTTTAACATAAACTTCATGTTTCCTGTTCCTGATGCTTCTTTACTTGCTGTTGAAATCTGCTCTGAAACATCTGCTGCCGCAAAGATAATCTCGGCATTTGATACTCTGTAGTTCTCAATAAATACAACCTTAATCTTTCCATTGATTGAAGCATCATTATTGATAACATCACCAACGCTGTTGATAAGCTTAATGATTGATTTTGCTCTCATATATCCTGCCGATGCCTTTGCACCGAATATAAATGTTCTAGGATAGAAGTCCATTCCCGGATTCTGTTTTAATTTATTGTAAAGGTACATTACATGAAGAATATTTAAAAGCTGACGCTTATACTCATGTAAACGCTTTACCTGCACATCAAAGATAGAACGAGGATCTACTTCGATTCCATTATGCTCTTTGATATATTTTGCGAGTCTTACTTTATTCTTATACTTGATATTCATAAACTCTTTCTGGCTGAGTTCATCATCAGCATAAACAGAAAGTTCATTGATATGTTTAAGATTTGTAATCCAGTCATCACCAATCTTATCTGTAATCCACTGTGCAAGCAACGGATTTCCATGAAGTAAAAATCTTCTCTGCGTGATACCATTTGTCTTATTGTTGAACTTCTCAGGCATCATCTCATAGAAATCTTTAAGTTCCTGATGTTTAAGAATCTCAGTATGTAGTTTAGCAACACCATTAACAGAAAAACCTGCTGCTATTGCAAGATGTGCCATCTTAACCTGACCGTCATAAATGATAGCCATTTTCTCAACCTTGCTGTTATCATCAGGATATGCAGCCTGAATCTGAAGTACAAATCTTCTGTTTATTTCTTCAATAATCTGATAAATTCTTGGAAGAAGTCTTGAGAACAGCTCTAAAGGCCATTTTTCAAGTGCTTCTGACATGATTGTATGGTTTGTGTATGCACATGACTTTGTGGTAACATCCCATGCTTCATCCCATGAAAGATTATACTCATCCATAAGGATACGCATAAGCTCTGCAACAGTAACTGTAGGATGTGTATCATTTAACTGGAATACGACTTTTTCATGAATTTTACGAATATCATCATGCTTTTCCATATATTTCATAACTGCACGCTGAATACTTGCAGATACAAAGAAATACTGCTGCTTTAATCTAAGCTCTTTACCTGCCATATGGTTATCATTTGGATAAAGTACCTCGCAGATAGTTCTTGCAAGATTTTCCTGCTCAACTGCTTTCTGATAATCACCCTTATCAAATGAATCAAGATTGAATGTATCAATAGGCTCTGCATCCCAAATTCTCAATGTATTTACAACATTATTATTGTAGCCAACGATTGGAAGATCATAAGGAACGGCTCTTACTGACTGATAATTCTCCTGAACAAACTTATCCCTGCCGCACTCATCCTTGCGGATAGCAACATAACCGCCAAACTTAACCTCGACCGCATACTCAGGTCTTTTAATTTCAAATGGATTTCCATATTTGAGCCAGTCATCCGGCTTTTCAAGCTGATAACCATTTTCAATAACCTGCTTAAACATTCCATACTTATAACGAATACCACATCCATATGCCGGATATCCAAGTGTTGACAACGAGTCAAGGAAACAAGCTGCAAGTCTTCCAAGACCACCATTTCCAAGTGCAGCATCCGGCTCCTGATCCTCGATCACATCAAGATCCATACCAAGTTCTTCGATAGCATCTTTTATTGCCTGATTTCCTTTTAAGTTAATGATAATGTTTCCTAAAGCTCTACCTGTAAGGAACTCCATTGACAAATAATAAACTGTCTTAACATCCTGTTCCTCATAAGTTCTGTGTGTAGCCATCCACTGATCTACGATAAAATCCTTAACTGCATATGCTACAGCCTGAAACTTCTGCTGATCATCAGCTTCATTGATAGATTTTCTAAATAAAACTTTTAAATAATCCTCGACTTCCTTTTTAAACTCTACCTTGTTCAATTCTTTCATACTATTTACTATCCTCCTGCTTTTACTTCCACAGCCAACTATGTCTGATATTTACTATTATAAACCACAGTCCTCTAAAAATCAACGAAAGCAATTACAACATATAATATCTTTCTGACGCTGATTTTTGATAATTTTTTCGGTTCTTTGTACCTTATTTCCTTAAAAATATACATAAAAAGCATTTTTTATTCATAATATTTTACTAATATAATAAAGTGAGGCAGCCCTATGTTCAATCGAAACAAAACCTCATTTCACCGAATTCAAGTTTATATTTTTCTCCTATCAGCCGCATTATCATCAACTTTTTTGTTTAGCGGATGCAGCAAACAGGATGATTATCCAAAAACTAGGGATATAGATTACACTGTCGTAACTGGTAGCGAAATCCCACAGGAACTCAGAAAAATGATAAGGGAACGCAAAGAAAATGCCTTTGAACTCAGTTTTTCATGTGAGGGAGAACTCTATATAGTAAAAGGCTACGGCAAACAGCTTTCACCTGATTTCAGCATAACCGTCAATGAACTTTATCTTTCAGATAACTATATCGTATTTGACACGGAATTATATGGTCCTAAGCAAAAATCAACTTCTAAAACCAAGAGTTATCCGTATATTGTAGTTAAAACAGAATATATCAACAAATCTATTGTTTTTAAGTAGTATTATGCAAGTGACAAAATCAGACAGCAATGGAACAATACACGGCATCAGTTGATTTCAAAATGTCTTTTAGCTCCAGCACCCTGGTGTACTCAAACAACAATAAAACATATATCCGCAAATGTAATCTCATCCCTGACACTACACTTTGTTTTTACATTTGCGGCAATTTTTTTGCCATTTATAAAAGTCCCGTTTAAAGAACCTTTATCGGTAACATACAAAAAATTTTCATCTGCCTCAAGTACTGCGTGTATCCTGCTGATATAATTCTGTGGAAATACAACTTCATTTTTTACACTCCTGCCTATATGCACACACTCCTCCATTCCACAGCCAAACGAAACAGACTTCTTTATATCTATGGCTCTTGGAACGAACTCCCTCACCAGCACATCTTTTATATTTCCTCTCACCAGCGTGAATTTTTTACTTCTATCCCGACAGACTTCGCCAACTTGATAATCTTTGCCCGTCATGCAGATTTCACCGTCTTGATAAGACTTTCTATTTTTAAAAATCTTACTATATTTAGGGCTTTTTCCTGCCTTACGGACTTTGCCATCGCTATAATCTTTTCTGTACGAACCTGTTTTATTAACTTTACAGACTTTTTCCTCCACACCGATTATATCAGATTGATAAATTTTATCATTACAGTTATTTCTTTCTCTCCGGCACTCACCGGAAAGTTCCTTTTTCGTCTGCTCCGACTGTATTCTTCTGCCTTTATCTTCCACAGATATTTTGTCTTCACATATCTCACTATTCTTTAAATCATGAATTTTCTTTTTTTCATCTACAAACTCCTCAATGTCACCGATAAAAAAACTATCTGTTGAAACAATTTCATATAATTCATAAATAAATTCCGCCCCCTCCCTGTCCTCATGCTCCACTGCCCTCATAAGTTCTTCCGTCATATCTTTCAACTGTTTTCTATATGATATATCATGGTCCGGAAAAATACAGAAAGCAAACTCCCTAAACTTTCTTTTAGTATATATAAGCTCCATTTTAAACATAATTGAATCAAATGATATAAGATATTTTTTACAACTTTTTGCAATCTGTATAACCGCAGTATATATACGACACAGCTCATTATACCCAACACTTTTTATATTTATCGCATCTTTCATGGAAATCATATCTTTTATATCATAATACAGACAAAATTTATCATCCATATATCTAATGTCATATGTAAGCACTCCCGGTATCTTGTTATTTTTAAGCATTTTCAGTTCTATCGTTTCATTTTCTGCTGTTTCACTGTCCACATCATCAATCTCATACACAATATATGAACCAAATGCACCATCCTTTTTTTCATATTTAACCATAATTTTTATTTTCACCTCCAAAAGCCATTTGCAGCTTTTTACTGCTTAGTATTTTTTCTCCAAAGCATACTTTCCGGTTTCAATTTCAAGCATCTTGTTTTTAAGCAGATTTTGTTTTTCTTTTTCATAAAGTAAGCTATAACGGGAATATTCATATTCGCAACAGCATTTGCCTTAGCTGTCACATACTTAATACCAACATTGCAATCCGCATTTTTGACTTTTAGGACTATTAAATTTTTTGATACCTGTTCTTTATAGCCTGTTACGGTATTTCCTTTTTTTCCTAACGAACTCTCAGCACCTTTCTCAATCTTTTCTGCTAAATTGTCAGTAACTACATTCCTGCCAGATACATTTTCATTCTGTGCAGCACTCAACACTACTGTCCTTAGATTTTCCTGCAAAACCACTTTATCATGCAGAAAAAAGAGCATATACATGATTGCAAAGACAATACCCAGTATCATTGGAACAATAAAAGCAGCTTCAACTGTGTAATTACCTGATATATCATATTTTTTTACCATTTTTCTTTTTTTGCCTACCTCCTCATATTCAACAGATGTATCTTCTTTCTGATTTACATCCTTACATTTTTCAACAGATATATCTTCTTTCTGATTTGCATCTTTACATTTTTCAACAGATGTATCTTCTTTCTGATTTGCATCTTTACATTTTTTATAACTTCTCATATTTTTATTATTATAATCAATCTTTTCCAATAACCCTCCCCCTGTCAAACCATAAAGCTGCTTACATATGCCATAAAAATAAACGGTACCAGCGGTATTTCATATTTTTTTTCTTTTCTTTTAACTATCACAAGATATAATGCAGCAAAAAACGCAAACATCACCGACATAAAAATAATGTAAAAAGCTTTTTCCATGCCCACAAAACACACAATACATGAATACAGTAATGCATCTCCCATGCCGATTGCTCCTTTTGAAACAAAAGATAATGCCGCAAATAAAGCAGCCACAAACAAACCTGCTGTAATATTATGAATACTGATGTTTTTTTCAATAAATCCACAAATCATAAGCATACAAAAAAATAATATCAGCACTCTTATATCAACCGTTCTTTTTATAATATCCGTTATCATACATATAGCAAGACATAATCCCAGTAATATCGTTACTACCATATATCTATCCCCTTTCCATACATTTATTGCACTCTGACATTCCTCCTACTTTTGATTTTTTTACCTTTTTTATATTTCTTTTTATTCCTGAACAATGTCCTGACATATGATACCGGTCTCCATAATCTGTTATGTAAATATAAGCTCCTACAGTTTTAGAGTGTTTTAAACAATGCTCACATCTTTTGTATTTCCCTCCTGAAAGATTTCTCATTCCGTCAATTTTATCTGCAAAAACTCTCTTTACACTCGGTTTTAAATATGTGCAGTCAGAATGTGTATGATAGACTTTGCCTGTCTCCGTTATATAAACATCTTCATCCCCTGCCGTTTCATCAGTCAGCATACTTTTTCCAGCATACTCACTCACAACCATCTGGTGGTAAAAGTTCTGTCCAAACCCTGCCATTCCAAATGGAACTTTCTTTTTGTATTTCATATAACAGACCTTATATCCGCCTTTATCTGTCCAGCTTATTATATTTTTACCATTTAAAAACGAAGCTATATTATCTGTAAGCATTCTGATTTTTTCATATGAATATTCAGATTTGTCCGAATTATTTCCATTGGTATCATGACTGTATATCGCATATCTGTCTGCCGCATCATACAATTTTGCATAATTTTCATTTATTCCAAATAGAATATTAAATTCATACAACAATGAAAACAACACCAGAAAAAATATAGGAACACAAAATGATGCTTCAACCGTAATTGATGCTTTTATATTTTTATCCATATCTGTGACTAACGCTCACCTGCCTTCTAAATTTTTTATACTTCAAATCCTTTCCATACATATTCCATAAAAACGGAAATGCAAATTTCATACTATATGTAATATTGTAATCCGCTGCTACTATACAATCATGGATGCGAAAACTCTCATTATATCTTGTTCTCAAATCATGTTGGATAATATCAAATAGTCTGCTTTTTATTTTTTCTTCCGGAACCACCGCAAGAAATGCAAAAAGATATTCCCTGTAATCTATAAAATTTGCTGTTATCTTTCCATCACTTTCTTGATACTGCCGTGCTTTCTCTCTAAAAAAACTGCCTGATACGGTACATATTTCTTCATATTTTATTTTTATATCAGTTGTATTTTTTAACAGTGGAATTTTTTTACCGTCAAGAAGTGCTGCTGTATCTATACATGACTCCTCAAATGCTAAGATTGCAATTATTGCATACTGAACCCCTTTTATGACCGGCTCTATTCCTGTTATTCCTGCTATTGCAGTCGCTGTGGCAAGTGCTTTTGCTTTTATCACTTCATCTTTTGAAATGATTGCAAAATTTATAAGCATACGCATAGAAATTATCCTATTTATAACTCCAGTCAGATTATCCCTTTCGTTTTCTTTTCCGCATACCAGATATTCCATACCATAATCAACTGCACTTGCAGAACTCTTTGCATAAGATGTAAGTTTCTTTTCCGCATAAATCATCTCTGACAATTTATTTGTTCCACAGCTTCCTATAGCCTTAAAGTCAGTATCCTGCATATCAGTGTTTGAGAATATATTTTTTAAAAATGAACCGGCACTCTCATAATCCTCTGTTTTCTCATGTTTTTTTGATTTTGAAATTTTCTTCTCTCTATCTTCCGATAAAACATTTTTTCCAGCTTTATTCTCTCCACCGCCTTTCAATAAAACATTTTTTCTGACTTTATTTGTTTCAATACCTTCCAATAAAACATTTTTTCCAGCCTTATTCTTTTTACTGCTTTCCGATAAGACATTTTCTTTAACTTTTTTTTCTTCACTGACATAACCATCTTCTACAAGTGCTTTTTCTATGCTCTCATTTGAAACTTCAGAAATATCACACACCAGCGAAAGATAACCATTCTGTACCAGTTCCTTAAACATTTCTAATGGGTTTCCAATATCCGCATCCTCCATGTCATTTCTTTTTTCATCAGCTTTATCCTTTTTGGCTTCTGTTTTATCGTTTTTCTCAGATTTATTTCCATCCTTATCCGAATTTTCAATCTCTGTTTTTCCTTGCTTTTCCTCACTCCCCTTTTCATTCTTATCAGCATATTTTTCCTTATATTTTCCCGTTTCATAACTGTCTGCATCATCAAGTTTTTTATAAACTTCCTTTTCATCATATGTACCATCCTCAGAATGTTTATTTTTTATCTTGTCTGCAATTTCATCGACAGTATCGCTCACAAGACACGCCTTTATCTGCCTGTCCCAATTATCACCATCTTTAAATCCCTGACTTTTTTCAGTCTTTACAGTTATATTTTTTATTTTATATATGTCCGTATATGTCAATAACGCATTTTCCGGCTTTACGCAAAGATTTTTTTTAACAATTTCCCTAAATTCCTGACACATATCATCGTAATCAAGCCCATTATAACCACCATATCCAAACAAGCCATACTCCTTATAAAGTTCCAGATTGTAATCACCAAACAAGGTCTTTTCTGCACTCAGCGATGCATTTTTCATATAGCCTGTTGAAGATATGATTCTTGTATTTTCAAATATAGCAAATATAAGACTTAATATAATCATAAAAATAAAGGTCATAAAAACGGTTATGCTTCCCTGTGCTGTTAATTTTTTCTTATTCATCAAGTTCAATATCTTCATTTATCGTTTCCGAATCCTCATTTATATTTGAAAATGCACTGCTTACAATACCCGTTATCTGTTTTCTAAATATAACCACCAGCATTATAAGCACTACAAGAATAAGAATAATCTCAACGACACCTATTCCATCTTCCTCATAAATCAAATCTCTTAAATCGTTCTTTCTTATCATAATTTTTTCCTCTCTTTCTCTACAATGTACTCTCGTCATCTCCTCAAAACGAGTCATTTCGGCTAGATTTCCAATATACTGTTTCCATTTTCTTGTCGCACACACCGTGTACGCATACATACTTTGTATGTATTGCGAAAATGTCATTGTATCTCAAAAATTCATCTCAAAATTCTTCGTTCAGAAGATTCCGAGAGTACATTACATACCTGCAAAAGCAGCGTACATTATTATTGCAAATATTATCACCATCATTATCATCATGGGAAGAAGAAGCTTTGTTCCTGCTTCCTCTCCAAGTATTTTGACATTCTCCTTTCTCTCGTTAAATACATCTGCGGATTCATACTCCAAAATCCTTATCAGGTCTGCGGTTCCTTTTTTCATATTTTGCACAAGTAATGTGCAAAACTTCATATAGCTTAAAAGTCCTATCCTCCTCCCGAACAGCTCATATGCCTTTTCTTCACTAAGTCCATTTTCCATCTGCCTTCTTGTCAGAAGCATTTCTTCTATAAGATAATAATTATCCCGATAATTCTTACTCAAATAATTTTTATCAGTATAATTATTAGCTTTTGATTTCTCACCCTCTGTTTCCGTTATACGAATCCACGCATTTTTTACCGGTAATCCTGCATTTACCAGCAATACAAACTTTTCTATCATCTCAGGATATGCAAGTTTTAACTGCTTTTCCCTGTCTGACACTTTACTTTTTGTCATGCTTTCAAGTAAATATGGAACAACAATAAACATAACTGCCATAATTGCCGTAAGTTTCCACAAAGGCTCATATCTATTTATGCCATATTTGATTTTTTTCCCTGCGACTTTTTCAGGAAGTTTAAAATATCTCAGACTTTTTGTTTTTTCCATAGCATCTGAAAGAAGTTTATCCAACTCGTCCCATATACTTTGTTCGTTTCCTTTTTTTACTGGAGTTACAATAACATTAAACCTTAATTTTTCCTTGAATGCCTCATATTTTATAACAGCCGTAAGTCCGACCTGCTGCGGCTTACTTATCCTGCTGCCATATACTTTTCCCTGTTCCGATATAATTTTCTCATCATCAGAAAACCACGACACCACAAACATACTTCCTTTAACTTTTTTCATAAGATACAGATTTTTACAGACTTTATCAGAGGATTTATTTTTTCCAAGATAATGTGCATAAATATATTTTTTTACCTTTTCTGACTGTATCTTAATTTCCTCGTCACTATATTTTCTCTCTGGTAATGTTATATCTAATTCTTTTTCTAACCCACCTATTTTTGTCTCTACCTTTATCTCTTTTTGTTCGCCACCAATGTCATTTTTCTCAATATAATAACCGCAAACCAGTTCCCGGTCATTCTGACATGATAACAACGTCACCAAAAACAATACCTGACATATTCCAAGCATATATAAAAATACCGATATATGTTTTATGTAATAATCCCGTTTTATATCATCATCACTTTTTCCAACATACAATTTTCTGTATCTTTTTAAGGTTTCTTCCTTTAACTCCATATAAAGTCTATTCTGCAAAATACTTAAAATCCTTTTTGCCGCCGGTAGTATAAAATTATATGTTTTATCAGTTTCAGCCCGCATTTTCTTTTTATTTAAAAACCATTCATAAAGCAGAAATGCAAAATATAAACATAATACTCCGACACTAACACCAAATAAAATAATATCCCTCAACATACCCCTCCTTCTTATTTGTAGATTTACATCTTGTCCTAATCAATGCTGCAGCCTGCCATCTGCAGCCAGGCGGATATTCACAATCCACTCTGCCATTTCCCTGATAGCGTTAAATTTTTATATTTGCTATCTTATTGCTGAGCATACAGCCGAATATGTATATCAAAAACAATATTGTCATAAAAATATGCCCGCCCACCGTATAAAGGCAATCCAAAAAACCTGGTGAGGTTATCCAGAAATATACGATTATCAAAAGCGGTACTACATTCATTATCCTGCTTTCCATCTTTTTTGCCGCTATCATTGTTTTTATCTCCCTATTGACTTCTATCTTACTGCTTATCTTATCTGCCGTAGATTTAACTATTTCAACCATATTTCCACCTGTTTTCTGTGCAATACAAAATATATCCGAAAAGCACTTTATATCCTCAACATCACACTCTGATGCAAACTCCGATATTGCCTTTTCTATAGGAATACTGTTTTCTACGGATAAAATCATTCTGTCTACCTCAGGCAAAAGCAGCGATTTTTTCCCATACAATAATTCTATGTCTTTTCTTGACTCCCTTATGGAATTTTCAATAGAATAACCCGCTGAAAGAGCAGCCGACACACTCAACATCATTTCCTTAAATTCAAGATTTACATTCCATTTCCAGTGTTCATTATTTCTTTTTATTTCAACTTTTATATTAAGCCACCCATATATAACAGATATGAATAAACATATGATAACTGACTTGTAAAATAACATTGATACCAAAAACATCTTTCCAAATCCACAAAAAAAGTATTTTATCAACTTTGTTTTATCTGATTTGAATATATTTATAACTCTATCCCGGCTCTTTGAAGCTTTTCCGTGTGGATAAGCCCCTTTTCTCTCCTGCATAAACTTCCTTTCACCCTCCCGTCTTTATCCTCACCTTCCTCAACGAACTCAAATAAAGTCTGAAGCTTTATCCTGTCCCCCTCAATGCCAACAATCTCTGCTATCTCTAAAACCTTTCTGGTCTTATCACGAATCCTCCCAAGATGGATTATTATGTCAAGTGCAGATGCTATTTGATTTCTTATTGCCATCACCGGTATATCAATTCCTGACAATACCAATGTTTCCATTCTTGAAAGCATATCCTTTGAACTGTTTGCATGACCGGTGCAAAGACTTCCGTCATGACCGGTGTTCATTATGTTTAGCAACTCACATGCCGCAGCATCTCTTATCTCGCCCAAGATTATTCTATCAGGCCGCATCCTCAACGATGACTTTAAGAGATCTCTTATTGTTACCTCATTTTTGCCTTCAATATTTGCATTTCTTACTTCCAGCCTTACAAGATTTTGTATATTTCTTATCTGAAGCTCTGCCGCATCTTCTATCGTGATTATCCTTTCATCTTTTGGAATATAATCTGACAGTGCATTTAAAAATGTCGTTTTGCCACTGCCTGTTCCTCCACTTATAAAAATGTTGTATCCCGCTTTCACAAGCTTTTCCAAAAAGCTCGCTGCATCTTTTGTAAGTGAACCAATCTCTATAAGCTTCTCCATTGTCATTGGACTCTCCGGAAATTTTCTTATAGTTACAACAGGTCCGCTAAGGCTTACAGGCGGCAGTACAACATTCACTCTTGAACCGTCAACAAGCCTGAAATCTACAATAGGACTTGTCTCATTCACAACCCTGTTTACCTTTGATACTATCTGCTGGATAACATCTTCAAGTTTATTAACATCTACAAACTTTTCCGGATACCTGCTTATCCTGCCATTCTTTTCAATAAAAATATTATCGCAGCCGTTCACCATAATCTCAGTAATATCAGGATTATCTACAAGTTCCTGAAGTACATCCATTCCGCGTATTGAATTAAAAATTCCTCTGACAAGTATTTCCTTATCATTCTGTGATATGTATGTACTATGGCTTTTTTCAAATACCCGTTCCTCTATCAATTCATATAATTCTTCATCACTGCACTCCCCTCCATCAATCATTTTTTCAACAAGTTCCCTATAAATCTCCGTTTTTATTTTGCCTATATTCTCCATATCTCCACTTACAATCCATGTTTTTACCTTAAATCAGAATTTTTGTCGTAACAGTTCAGCCTTTCATTTCTTACATTCATAAACCTGCCAGCGAGCTGTCA
>ERZ894203.936-NODE-936-length-18732-cov-12.862237_pt1 | contig 18732 bp, 18 predicted proteins | sample MGYA00380286_ERZ894203 | MGnify/ENA primary metagenome ERZ894203 (study PRJEB32331, sample SAMN06328484) | human gut metagenome | biome: human gut microbiome; feature: stool | host: Homo sapiens | collected 2014-02-06 ... | reverse complement strand
GCCGGCGGATGCCGAAAAAGAATTTTATAATTATCGTGAACTTGCTCCGATGATTTGCGATTATTGTGAGGAAATGGGTTACACGCATGTGGAACTGATGCCGATTATGGAGCATCCGTATGACGCTTCCTGGGGGTATCAGGTAACCGGTTATTATGCACCGACTTCCCGTTATGGAACGCCAGATGATTTTATGTATTTGGTAGATTTTCTGCACCAGCATGGAATCGGCGTTATTTTAGACTGGGTACCGGCGCATTTTCCAAAAGACGAACATGGACTTGCCCGTTTTGACGGCACTTGTTTGTATGAGCATTTGGACAAGCGTCAGGGCGAACATCCGCACTGGGGCACGCTGATTTACAATTATGGCAGACCGGAAGTAATCAATTTCCTCACTGCCAATGCGCTGTTCTGGCTGGAGCGTTTCCACATTGACGGACTTCGGATGGACGCAGTTGCTTCGATGTTGTATCTCGATTACGGCAAGGAAGATGGCGAATGGGTTGCCAATGTTTATGGCGGAAATGAGAATCTAGAAGCCATTGCATTTTTACAGAATTTGAACCAAAAAATTCATGAAAGAAAAGATGGAAGCTTTTCGATTGCTGAGGAATCTACGGCGTGGCCGCAGGTGACCGGTCCTGTTAAAGAGGGCGGCCTTGACTTTGATTTGAAATGGAACATGGGCTGGATGAATGATTATCTGGAGTACATCCGCACCGACCCGCTGTTTCGTAAAGGGCGTCATGGTATGCTCACTTTCAGCATGATTTACCAATATTCGGAAGATTTTATGCTTGTCTTGAGCCACGATGAAGTCGTTCATATGAAAGGCTCCATGTTTACGAAAATGCCGGGAAGTATTTCGGATAAATTTGCTACACTTCGTCTGACGTACGGTTACATGGCAGCACATCCGGGCAAAAAGTTGATTTTTATGGGTCAGGAATTTGGACAGGAAAGAGAATTTTCGGAGAAACGGGAACTCGACTGGAATCTTTTGGATGCCGTAGACGGAGAAATGTCGGATAACGAGAGACTGCGCCAATATGTCAGTGTTCTCAATTCGTTCTATCTGGCACATCCGGCGATGTATGAACTGGATGCACGTCCTGCCGGTTTTGAGTGGATTAGTACATTGGATGCGGATCACAGTGTAATTGCTTTTTTACGAAAAAGCAAAGACGAAACACTTTTGGTTGTCTGCAATTTTACTCCGGTTTCTTACGAGGCATTCCGTATTGGTGTGCCGTTTGCCGGAAAATATAAAGAAATCTTTAACAGTGATGCGTCCGAATACGGCGGAACCGGATTTGTGAATCCGCGCGTAAAACAGTCCAAACGCAAGCACTGGGATGGCAGAGTAAATTCGATTGAGTGTCGTCTTGCGCCACTTGCCATTCAGGTATTTACCTGCACAAAAGTGCCGTCAAAAGCAGGACGCAAAAAGAAAGAGAGTTAAATCATGGTAAATATAATGCAGCAGCTCATTCAATATGTAGAGCAGCTGGTTCCGCGGGGAATGGATTTTATCCTTTCCCTCGCCATTGGAATCATTGTCTTTTTTGTTGGATCAAAGCTTATAAAAAAACTGTTGAAAATTGTGCGGCGTTCGATGGAAAAAAGAGAAATGGACCCGGGTGTTATTTCCTTTTTCCTCTCGGCATCTAAAATCACGCTGTATGTATTTTTGGTCATTATTGTGGCACAGATTTTCGGATTTGCCGCAAGTTCGATTATTGCAATTGTCGGCTCTGCCGGTCTTGCAATCGGTCTTGCTCTTCAGGGCAGCCTTGCCAACTTCGCCGGTGGTGTCCTGATTTTGATTATGAAGCCGTTTTGTGTCGGTGATTACATCATTGTCGGTGATGTGGAAGGCGTTGTTCAGAAGATTGATGTGGTTTACACCACGCTGACAACGGCCGATAACCGTGCCGTCATTTTACCAAATGGAAAACTGGCGGATTCTAACATTGTCAATGCAACAAAAGAAGACCGCCGCCGTGTGGATATTTCAGTTGGAATTGCTTATGACGCACCGCTTAACCTGGCAAAAGAAGTGTTGATGAAAATTGGTGAGAGCCAGAAAGACAGACTTCCTGACGAACCAATTCGCGTTGTCGTTTCGGAGCTTGGTGACAGTGCCGTGATTTTGCTGATTCAGCTCTGGGTGAAACCGGAAGATTACTGGACGACCCGCTGGGCAATGACCGAGCAGATTAAGAAGTCGTTTGACGAAGCCGGTATTTCCATCCCATTTCCACAGATGGATGTGCATATGGTATCAACAAAAGGTTGATAGCCTGCGAACCATTCTGAGATTCCGAAACACTCTCCCAAGTGCTACAATAAATTTAGAATTTGATGAGCGAGAAAGGAGATTGTATCAATGAAAGTAAGTAATCAGGCAGAATTTGAAAAGCAGAATATGTTTGGAACGGGTGAACCAAACACCGGATTTGCACAGTATTTTAAGGGAGAATCCTTTTTAAATCCGCTTACTAAGCCGGAAGACAATTTATTTTTGGCAAACGTAACTTTTGAGCCGGGCTGCCGCAACAACTGGCACATCCACCATGCGACAAAAGGCGGCGGACAGATTTTGGTCTGCACAGCCGGTGAGGGATGGTATCAGGAAGAAGGCAAAGCGCAGGTTAGTCTGACACCGGGAACCGTTCAGGTAATTCCTCCGGAAGTCAAACATTGGCACGGCGCCAAAAAAGACAGCTGGTTTTCACATATTGCCATCGAAGTGACAGGCGAAAATTGCAGCAATGAGTGGTGTGAGCCGGTGACGGATGAGCAGTATGACGCACTGGATTAGAAATTGAATAAGAATAATCGGAATGACCTCGTACTTTGGAAAGTGCGGGGTTGTTTTTTGTGTGTGGGATTTTTTTGTTGAACTTGTTTGAGTAATGTGTTATAAACAAGTTTACTGGGAAGTTTATTGGACAGCGAAATGTAGTAGGATGGAGTCACCGAAAGGGAAGGAAACTTTTGGAATCTGTATAAAATATTAGTTATCCGAAAAAACGTGGAAAGGTGGCGGTATGAATGATAGAATATTTATTCTTGGATATTGAATGGAATGCAAAAAACAATTCAAAGAACGTATCTGATTGGGAGCCAGTTCAGGTGGCAGCAATCGGAGCAGATGCAGATTTGAAGGCAGAAAAATTATTTGCCAAGCGGGTAGGTCTGAAAGATATTGAGACCCTTACAGAAAACACCTGCAAACTAACCCATGTGCAAAAGAAAGAAGTGGCTGTGGCAAAACCGGCAAAGGAAGTGTTCGGAAACTTGAAACAAACATTTCCCAAATTCTCATTTGTTGTTGTTTGGTCTTGGGAAACCTATCAGATATACCGTGCGACTATGAAGCGAGAGGAGATACAGCTGCCGAAGCATCGAGTTATATTGATGCAGGAAATTTTGCAAACGATAGCGGTGGAAGAAAAGAATCCAATTGGTTTTGAAGCGGCTCTCAGGCAGGCAAAAGTTTCGTATCGGCCGTGGATGCTGCATTATTCCAAATATGATGTTTCTTATCTGTACGAACTATTTAAGAGTATGTATATAAAATACGATGGGCGGACGAGGGATGATTTATGTGCAGTGAATCCGATTACCCGAAAAATACATCAGAGTGACTGCCGGTATGCAGCAGGAAAAAATGCAGTTGAAATGCAGGGAGCAAAAAAGTTTGTCTTTTCTGGGTATAAACCCTGCCGGTGTTGTTTTTCAAAAGACCAATGGCAGCATTTTTATTGGAAAAAGCCAAGTAAGGAAGATAGAAAGCAGCAAAAAGTGAAAAGATTAAGGCTTCTTCCGCTTACTGATAATAACATTGAGAAAATCTGTGAGGCATTTGGCTTTTCCTGTAATTTCATTGCGGATATGGTTTCTATCACCACGGCAGCCGGTTATTGGCGGATTTATCTGGATGATGACAATGTGCGGTATGTCATGCATGCAAACTTTCGCGTCAATCGTTCGACCGCTTCCAAGCGTGGTCGCATAAAATGCAACCAGGGCTTTCACAATCAGAATTTGAAAACCCATAATTTTTATGACGTCGTGCAATATATTTATCATCATGACAAGAAGATGATGCGTACAAAAAAGGAAAAAATTGATGTGCTTTTTGAGAAAATAGAAAAGGAGTTGGCAGAACAATAAATAAAAAATAAAATGCATAGTAGTAGTGGATATAAAAATATTACAAAAAGTTACATTTTTTTTGACATCATCTTTGAAGTGTGATAATATTGGCGTATAAAGCGCTGATGGGGATAGGTAAATATGAATGGATGAATCCCCAGAACGCAGGAATGTGAGTTGGGGATTTTTGTTGTATTAATTAATAACAAAGATGTGAGAAGGTGATTTTTATGTTAGCACATATATCAGAAGATCAATTGCGTGAACAAACGGTTGCGGAACATACGCAAGGGGTATACGAATTGTGTGGAAATAAAGGTAGAAAATTACAGATAGTAAATATAGCGCAGTTATGTGCTATATTCCATGATATAGGAAAAGAAAAAAAGGTTTTTGATGATTATATAAAAGCAGATATAGACGTACAAAGAAGTTTAAAAGGTAAAATTGAACATTCATCTTCTGGTGCAAAGTATGTATTTGAAAAATATCATATAGGAGACAAATTAGATGTGTTGTTATCGGAAATTATTTCGTATGCTGTTGCTGCGCATCATGGAGTGTTTGATTGTGTAAATAAACAGGGAAGTATTAATTTTAGTCATAGAATAGAACAAGTACAGGATTTTGAGGAAGTTTGTCATAATTCCGAGGAAGAAATACTTTCAAAATATGATATTGATAAGATTTACGACAAGGCAAAAAAAGAATTATATGATGTATTCCAAAAGATAATATCACTTATCAAAAAAGAACAAAGTGGGAAAACAGAAATAAAAAGGGAACTGAATTTTTATCTTGCTTGCTTTCAACGATTGGTACTTTCAATTTTGATAGATTCTGATTGGGAAGATACAGCAAAATTTATGCGTGATATAGAGTCCGTTATATTTGAGTCAAAAGAGGTATTTGCGAAGGCAAGCAATAACTTTCAAAAATACATGGAGACCATTAAGGTATCTTTTTCTAAGAAAAAGAGAACGGATAAAGAAAATAAAATTTTTGAAATACGCAATGAAATACAGAATGAGTGTATTGAGTTTGCAAAAAATGAGGTGGGGATATACCGGTTATCAATTCCAACAGGGGGCGGAAAGACACTGAGTGGGTTGTCATATGCCTTAGCCTTTGCAAAGGAACATCCCAGTACTGAAAGAATATTTTACATAGCACCATTTATATCTGTTATTGAACAGAATGTTGATGTTATAAAAAAAGCAGTTGGAAATGATGAGTGGGTTTTGGAACATCACTCTAGTGTAATAAGAGAGAATGAAATGGATGACGAAAATGTATGGACGGATTTTTCGTGGGAAGAGCCGTTTGTATGTACCACGTTTGTACAATTTATGAATACATTGTTTTCTGATAAAAAACAGGCAATCAGGCGTATGCACAGACTGGCAAATTCAGTAATAATCATTGATGAGGTACAAGCAATGCCTGCCAAATGTGTGTATACATTTAATTATATGATGAATTTTCTTCAGCGGGTTTGCAACGCTAATATTGTGTTATGTACGGCTACGCAGCCAGAACTTGATTATAATAAATTTGCTTGCCCAATTATGTATTCACAGCCAACTGATATGATAAGTAACCTTGGTATGCGTTTTAAGCAATTCGAACGTGTAAAAGTGATACCACAAAAGCGAAAGAAAAACTATAAATTATGTGAGTTAGCAGAGGAAATCGGTAGACAGGTAAACACATATCAGTCAATATTAGTGGTATTAAATACAAAGGATGCAGTTAGTAGTGTTTATAACAAATTGAACGAAATAGTTGAAGAAAGTGTTCACGTGGAGTACTTAACAACGAATCTTTGTGCAGAACATAGAAGTGAAAAAATTAAAATGATTAAGTTAGGATTAGAAGATAGAGAACATGGTGGTAAATGGATTGTTGTAAGCACTAACTTGATTGAAGCTGGGGTAGATATTTCGTTTGAATGTGTTTATCGATCTATGGCTGGACTGGATAGTGTTGCACAGACTGCTGGACGTTGTAATCGAAACGGTGAACGAGAGATGGGAGATGTGTTTGTTGTAAATGTGGAGGATGAAAATAAAGGCAGAATGGAGGAATTATTAGATGCCATAAATGCGACACAATATGTATTAACAGAGTGTGATTCATCATCAAGCATTTTATCACCACAGTATATGAAAACATTTTATAAACAATATTTTTTTATGGAGGAATACAAAATGGCATTTCCCATAGAAGAATATGATACAAATATTTTTAAAATTTTATCGATGGGATTTAAAGAAAGGGAGAAAACGAAGTTTGCATACATAAAACAAGCATATAAAACAGCAGGAAGGTACTATCAAGTGATTGATCAGAGTTCAGTAGGGGTGATTGTACCCTATGGAGAGGGACGACAGATTGTAAATCAGATTCAAGAGGTATGCAATTATCGGGAAATGAAATTACTTATTCGTAAGGCTCAAAGGTATACTGTAAATATACCTCAATATAAATTAGAGCAATATTGTGAAAAAGGAATAATTTCTCCATGTAAAGAACCATTTTCAAATATTTATTTTGCTACACAGGGTTCTTATAATAAGGAAATGGGAATGACAGGGGAAATTGAAGATCTTTTTTTCTGAAGAAAGGAGGCAAGATGCGTGAAGTGGAAAAACGAGATTGAGTACAAAGTTTATGGTCGGTATGCATTGTTTACAGATCCATTGACGAAAACAGGAGGTGAGAAATTTAGTTATCAGATTCCAACATACCAAGCATTAAAAGGAATTACGGAATCTATATATTGGAAACCTACATTTTATTGGGTAATTGACTCTGTAAGAGTTATGAATACCATTCAAACAGAAGCTAAAGGAGTACGCCCTATTAAATTCAGTGGGGGCAATGATTTGGCAAATTATACCTACTTAAAAGATGTAGAGTATCGAGTTAAAGCACACTTTGAATGGAATGAAAATCGCCCAGAGTTAGAGGGCGATAGAAATGAGGATAAACATTTTCAGATAGCCAAGAGAATGATTGATCGTGGTGGTCGTAGAGATGTTTTTTTGGGAACCAGAGAGTGCCAAGCGTATGTAGAACCATGTGTGTTTGACGAGGGAATGGGAGCATACGACGAGGTGGATTTATCCTTTGGAATTATGGTTCATGGAATTACTTATCCAGATGAAGCTGTTGAAAAAGATGAAAGAAATCAATTGGCGATTCGATTATGGAATGCACAAATGAGGAAAGGAATTATAAATTTTCCAAGACCAGAAGAGTGCGAAATTCGACGTAACATTGGTGCGTTTGAAATGAAAAAATTTGGAGAGGGCAATTTTTCTGGATTAGATGAATTTAAAGGAGGTGAATGAATTGGCATGGATGAAAGTGTTGGCAGATACTTATGACACCTATGAGAATTTGGTGGGAGTATGCAGGGATGCTCAACCAGTATTGCTACCAATTGCACATTCGACGGCAAATGCGCAGATTGAAATAACAATCAATGCGATGGGGCAGTTACTCGCATGTGCTAAGGTTGAAAAAGGAAATGAGGTTACAATAATTCCTGTTACGGAAGATTCTGCTTCAAGAAGTAGCGGGGTTGCACCGCATTCATTATGTGATAAACTGTGTTATATTGCAAAAGATTACTCCTTTTACACCAAAGAAAATAAGGAGAAGTATTTTGAAAAATATATAGAACAGTTAAGTGGCTGGGTCAAAAGTGGTAGCGCACATCCCATGGTAGAGGCTATTTATCGATACTTGAGTAAAGGAACTGTAATTTGCGATTTGCTAGAAGCGGGTATTTTGGAATTAGATGCAGATGGTGTGTTGTCTGATAAAGTGAATAAAATACAAGGATATAAACAGACAGAGGCATTTGTTCGCTTTATTGTTTATTTGCAAAATAGAGATGATGAAACAGAAAATCGAGTATGGAAAAATTCAGAAGTGTACAATAATTATGTGGAATATTATTCTAGTACACTTAACGATAAGGATGTATGTTATGTTACGGGAAAATATGAAGTGTGTACAGATAAGCATCCATCGAAAATTAGAAATACGGCAGATAAAGCAAAATTAATTTCAGGCAATGATGAATCAGGATTTACCTATCGTGGAAGGTTTGCAAATAAGCAGCAGGCTGTTACAGTTGGTTATTTTACGTCCCAAAAAGCCCATAATGCACTGAAGTGGTTATTACAAAAGCAAGGATATCGAAAAGATGAAGCTGCATTTGTTAGTTGGATGACAAATCGAGATATGGTACTTCCAGATATTGGAAAGGATTCAATTCACGCATATGAAAAAATTTTAACAGAAGAAGCAACTGGTCTTGACTGGCTTGATTTTCTGGATGAACCAGACGAAAATAAGGAATTTGATACTGGAAAAGTTTTTGCCGAAAAGTTTAACAAGGCAATTCAGGGTTACACTGAAAAAATTGCTCTGAATGATAGAGTGTCATTGATAGCTTTGGATGCAGCCACGACAGGACGTATATCAATTTCTTATTATGATGAAATGGGAGGCAGACAATACATATCCGCAATACAGTATTGGTACAATCACTGTATGTGGGAGCGATATATTACTTTGGATAAAAAGAATAAATTGGGAATATGGAAAGAAAGTACTCCGGCGCCCCGCGAAATGGCATTGGCTGCATACGGTGTTTTAAGGAGTAGTGGTATGCTGGAAGCGGATTCTAAATTGCTTAGAAATACGGTGCAAAGGTTGTTGCCATGTATTACAAAAAACATTGATATTCCCAAAGATTTAGTACGAGCAGCTGTAATACGGACATCGCAGCCACTTGCTTATTATAATAAAGGATTTTTTGTATGGGAAAATAATTTATTACGTGTAACTTGTGCCATGATACGGTATCAATATGAAAAAAAGAAAGGAGATGGTAAAATGGGTACATTCTTAGAGGATAACGTAGATAATAGAAGTGTGTTGTTTGGACGCTTATTGGCTGTTTGCGATTATATGGAACAGCGTGCTATGTTTGAACGTGACGAGAAAGGCAAGATTAAAGAACAACGCCAGACCAATGCAAAAAGATATTGGAATGCCTATAGTATGAGACCTGCGGCTACATTAAAAACATTGCGTGAAAATCTTGTGCCTTATATGAAAAAGCTAACTGGTTATGAAATTCGATATTTTGAAAACTGTATGGAAGAATTGATGGTTATGTTGGCTGATAATGGTTATGATAACCGAGCATTGTCTGAATTGTATCTTCCTGGCTATTATTTAGAAAAAAAACAGATGGAGGATTATTTTAAAAATAATAAAAAAGAAAAAGGAGAGATGACTAATGAATAATTTTACAAATAAAATTGACTTTGCAGTATTGGCAATGGTAACAGATGCAAATCCGAATGGTGATCCATTGAATGGAAATCGTCCTAGAGAAACCTATGATGGATATGGAGAAATATCAGATGTATGCATCAAAAGAAAGATAAGAAATCGATTACAAGATATGGGAGAGAATATATTTGTTCAGAGTAATGAACGAGTAAATGATGGTTATAAGAGTCTTTCTGATAGGGCAAAAGGAAATAAAATCATGCAGGAGGCTTTAAAAAACAAGGACGCGGATGCATACGAAAAAGAAGCGTGTAAAACTTGGATTGATGTGCGTGCATTTGGTCAAGTTTTCGCCTTTAAAGACAATAAAGGAATGTCTATTGGTGTAAGAGGACCGGTGTCTGTCCAATCGGCATTTAGTGTGGAACCTATTGATATTGATAGCATTCAGATAACCAAAAGTGTTAATAGTGAAACGAAGGAAACCAAATCATCAGATACGATGGGAATGAAACATAAAGTTTCATCAGCTTTATATATAATTAAAGGCAGTATTAATCGACAATTAGCTGATAAAACGGGATTTTCGGAGGAAGATGCAGAGAAGATTAAAGAAGCCTTACGAACACTTTTTCAAAACGATACTTCCTCTGCAAGACCGGACGGAAGTATGGAGGTTAGGAAAGTATATTGGTGGAGACATAATTGTCCGATGGGGCAGTATTCTTCAGCTAAAGTACACAGAAGTTTACAGGTTGTGGCTAAGACTGAAAATCCGAAGACATTTGATGATTATGAAGTATCTTTAAATAATCTGGATGGCTTAAAACCAGAAATTATTGAAGGTGAATAATTTATGAGTATAAAAGAAGATGATTATTTGTCATTGTCAGGAATCCAACACTTTGCCTACTGTCGAAGACAGTGGGCGTTGATTCATATTGAACAGCAGTGGAGCGAAAATTATCAGACGACATCAGGGGAGCTGATGCATAAAAAAGCCCATGATGATGAGGCGTTTGAAAAGAGGGGAAATCTTATTATTGCCAGAGGCTTGAGGATTTCCTCTGCTGTTCTGGGTTTAAGTGGACAATGTGATGTTGTTGAATTTCATAAAAATGAAAATGGTATTGCGTTATTTGGATATGACGGAAAATGGGATGTTATGCCTATTGAGTATAAAAATGGAGAACCTAAAGAGGGTGTTGAAGATAAGGTACAACTTTGTGCGCAAGCAATCTGTTTGGAGGAAATGTTTGCAACGGATATTTTGAAGGGATACTTGTTTTATGGGAAGAAGAAAAGACGAACAGAGGTCTTTTTTTCAGAACAATTACGAGAGATAACTAAGAAATATAGTAGAGAGATGCATGAAATGTTTAATAGGGGACATACGCCAAAAGTTAAGAAAAGTAAAAGATGTCAATTATGTTCTCTAATTAATGAATGTGTACCTAAACTTCAAAAACAAATAAAGGTAGCGCAATATATAAAAGATAATATAAATGCTCAGGTTAATGAAGAGGATTAGTACATGAAAAAGTTGTTAAATACGTTATATGTAATGAATGAAGAGGCGTATCTTTCGTTAGATGGTGAAAATATTGTGGTTAGTGTTAATAAAAATGTGTTAGGAAGGATTCCTTTACATACATTAGAAAACGTTGTATGTTTTTCCTATAAAGGATCATCTCCGGCTTTAATGGGAGCATGTGCGGCTAGAGGTGTAGGGATGAGCTTTTATTTACCGAATGGTCGATTTCAAGCAAGAATAGACGGATGGGAACAGGGAAATGTGTTATTGCGTAAAGAGCAATATAGAATTTCAGATTGTCTTGAAAGTAGTCACAGATATGCAAAGAACATGATTATAGGTAAGGTTTTTAATGCTCGATGGTGTGTGGAAAGAACTTTAAGAGATCACAAATTGAGAGTAGATACGGAGCGATTAAAGAATGTATCGCTCGAACTGAATAGTGGTTTGAAAAAAATCCGAGCAACTGACAATATGGAGTCATTACGAGGAGTTGAAGGACAACTAGCTGAACGATATTTTTCTGTATTTGATGAACTGATATTAAATCAAAAGAACGATTTCGAATTTAAGGTAAGAAGCCGGCGTCCCCCACTTGACAATATTAATGCACTTTTATCGTTTTGTTATACGGTTTTAACAAATGATTGTGCTAATGCATTAAAAAGTGTGGGACTTGACCCCTATGTTGGATTTATGCATAGTGATAGACCGGGGAGAAAATCACTGGCGTTGGATATCATGGAAGAACTGCGTGTTTGTGTGGCTGACCGCTTTGTTTTGACGCTTGTTAATAAAAAAATCATTCGGAAAGAATATTTTGTAAGACAAAAGGACAATGCTGTTTTACTGAATGATGAAGGACGAAAAATATTTTTTTCATCTTGGCAGTCCAGAAAAAAGGAGAAAATAACACATCCATTTCTAAAAGAAAAAATAGAATGGGGGCTGGTTCCATATGTGCAAGCACTTTTGCTCGCACGTACAATTCGTGGTGATTTGGATGAGTATCCACCATTTTTTTGGAAATAGGGAGGTGAAATGATGTTGGTTTTGGTAACTTATGATGTTTCGACAGTTGATGCGTCGGGGAAAAGTAGATTGAGAAAAGTATCAAAAGAATGTGTTAATTATGGACAGAGGGTTCAGAATTCTGTGTTTGAGTGTTTGGTGGATTCGTCTCAAGCATTACAACTTAAAGCACGTCTACTTTCTTTAATTGATCAAGAAAAGGATAGTATTCGTTTTTACTATTTGGGTAAAAATTATCATACAAAGATAGAGCATTATGGTATAAAAAGTTCCTATGATCCCGAAGGCGTCTTAATGTTATAAGGTGTTTCGGAATGGAAAGTATTAAGTATTGGTTTAAGGACAAAATATTATTAGGTGCGATAAACAAGCATACAGTTATTCCTTGTGTTATTCGCACCAATATATTATTTGATTTCTTAGTTTTTTGTTTGTGATGCTATTGAAATACAGTAGATATTTGTGTAAAATATATAAAAATGTAATAGAAACCTAGATGCTTTTATGTGCATTTTTGCTGTCACTCCCCTTGTGGGAGTGTGGATTGAAATCAGTTTTTGTAGTCGTGTTGCGAACATGTCGCACGTCACTCCCCTTGTGGGAGTGTGGATTGAAATAAATTCCTTATCCGTTGTAATGTCGACTGTGCTACGTCACTCCCCTTGTGGGAGTGTGGATTGAAATAGTAATTGTCATTTTAATCGTTGCGTCTGTATTTGTCACTCCCCTTGTGGGAGTGTGGATTGAAATTTATCATTAGAGGGGTAAAAGTTGTACGTGCTTAGTCACTCCCCTTGTGGGAGTGTGGATTGAAATAAAAAATGACCGTATCTGTCTATCGACCATTCTGGTCACTCCCCTTGTGGGAGTGTGGATTGAAATATATAACTGATTGTAAAACGGCATGATTTCAAACGTCACTCCCCTTGTGGGAGTGTGGATTGAAATTAAATGTTATCTAGAGCAGATTGACGGCAAATTATGTCACTCCCCTTGTGGGAGTGTGGATTGAAATGATAGTAGATAGTGGTTACTACATTTTAGCAGTGAAGTCACTCCCCTTGTGGGAGTGTGGATTGAAATAAAAATCAACTAAGACAGTTGCGGAACTCCGGAAGTCACTCCCCTTGTGGGAGTGTGGATTGAAATCACTTTTTATTATTGCTTCCAATCATTGGCTTAGGTCACTCCCCTTGTGGGAGTGTGGATTGAAATGTCCTCAGCCTGTGCTGGAACACTAGCTGCTCCTGGTCACTCCCCTTGTGGGAGTGTGGATTGAAATAATAAAGTAGGTGTTTCAACATCATCTGGCTTAAGTCACTCCCCTTGTGGGAGTGTGGATTGAAATTATTTCAGAAAGAAAATCTCCAATCGCTTTTCCAAGTCACTCCCCTTGTGGGAGTGTGGATTGAAATAAAAACCTTTACAACGACTATATCAGACAAAGGTCGTCACTCCCCTTGTGGGAGTGTGGATTGAAATCAGTTACTAGCATACTGACTATTATAATCAGCGGTCACTCCCCTTGTGGGAGTGTGGATTGAAATAACGATTGCACATGCAAAAAAGGCGCTACATCAAGTCACTCCCCTTGTGGGAGTGTGGATTGAAATATCGACTTTATAACCAAATATTTCATTTCCCATGTCACTCCCCTTGTGGGAGTGTGGATTGAAATTACAGACGTATAATGATTTATGCAGTAGTAAGCGGTCACTCCCCTTGTGGGAGTGTGGATTGAAATAACAGTCAACTAAGACAGTTGCGGAAGTCCGGAGTCACTCCCCTTGTGGGAGTGTGGATTGAAATCACGTTGGCGAAAAGTCAACACTTATCTCTGTGCCGTCACTCCCCTTGTGGGAGTGTGGATTGAAATTCCTCTGTCAGATGCTCCATGTGATGTCCGATGCAGTCACTCCCCTTGTGGGAGTGTGGATTGAAATTACCTTTGTATAGATATGTTTCCCGGATGTGAACTGTCACTCCCCTTGTGGGAGTGTGGATTGAAATACATTAACTTCAATTGCCATTGTTTAATCCTCCTGTCACTCCCCTTGTGGGAGTGTGGATTGAAATATGGTTATACTTGTAGCCCCATCAATGTTATATGGTCACTCCCCTTGTGGGAGTGTGGATTGAAATATCACCTGCGCCAGTATTATAATTAACCATATATGTCACTCCCCTTGTGGGAGTGTGGATTGAAATGTATTTACCGCCTTACCGAGTTTTTTTACCGTAAAGGTCACTCCCCTTGTGGGAGTGTGGATTGAAATTGTATCTGGTCACGTGGAATATTTACCACATCCAGTCACTCCCCTTGTGGGAGTGTGGATTGAAATCACTGTGTAGGCAATGTCGCTGTGGCCGTGGTCGGTCACTCCCCTTGTGGGAGTGTGGATTGAAATATCCATAACCACCATATAAGGGGGCAATTCTTGCGTCACTCCCCTTGTGGGAGTGTGGATTGAAATTTGCTGTCATGCAGCAAGAGAGTGGGGGGAATGGCGTCACTCCCCTTGTGGGAGTATGGATTGAAATGCCTTTCTGCCAACTCCTCTTGTCATCCACCCCCAACTCATGCTACACTAAGACCAAACATTCCAACCGAAAGAAGGTGGCTGCTATGGGATTTTTCAAAAAAAAAGAAAAGGTTGCGCCAAGTGGATATTTTGACAGAGAAAATGAAAAGCCCATTATTAAGGCGAGCATTTGCAATGGGGAGCAGATTGCTGGATTTAAAAATATTCATACAGGCAAAATGAGAGAAATTATGCTGATAAAAACGTCGGCTGATTTGGAATATTTCAAGACTATGTATGGAATTGAAACGGAGATTGAAAAAGAGTATTAATGGAGATGTTGTTTTTATGCAAAAGAACAAGAAGCGGGCATATCCGGCATTTATCAGGGAAGATGGGGGAATACAGTTAGTGTACGTGCCGGATTTTGCGATTTTTACGGAAGGTCATGATTTGGTAGATGCAATTGAAATGGCACGAGATGCTATTGGCATGACAGGAAAAGCATACGAGGAAGACGGGAAGGAATTGCCGGAACCGTCAGATTATGAAGAAGCAATAAAGAAGGCTGAATTGATAAAAAGTGATTTTGATTATACGAAAGGCTATCTTATCTTAGTTGATGTGGATTTTCAACTATTTGACAGAGCTTAATTGGTCCACCTCAAATTATTCTTATACTGCTTAAAATACTGCGATGTTTCATCATTCAGTGCACCAAGGATATTGTGATAAATGGGGGGGAGTTACGAGAATCAAACTTTTGCCTGCCATCTGTCAAAAATGTGTAACATAAAAGGGAGCCACAGAGTGACTCCCCCAGTGTAGTCCGAAAACATACACCTTTCTCGACACATGTACTATACTATATACTTAGAAAAAATGCAAGCAAAAATTCTAATCTGATAACATACCCAAACGGTTATTTGATTTTGTATCCATGATAGTATCCATAACTTATATTCATTTATACGCTTTCCTTCATTTGAAAAATTATGTATCTGATATAACAGTATAGGAATAACAGTGCAATAAAAAGATATAACTAAACAATCAAAATATATGTTATTTTAGCTTCTTTAGATTGGTTACGCTCTTATTGCCACCATTCCCCAAAACATGCTACACTAACGATCATTGAAAGTGAGTAATATGTTATAAATATGCCTGATGAGATGTTTATTGGACAGTAGAGCGTGGTAGAATGAAGCCATCGAAAGGGAAGAAAGGGGTAATTACATGGCAAGCTATGAAGATAAACAAACAAAGAAATATATGGAATATCATGATGGGATTTATTTTGGTATAGGTTGTGTGCTCGGCACATTGTGTCATACTCTTTTTACATTTCGCTGGGGAGAAATACATTACATCATGTTTTTCGCCGCTATACTTGCAACAATATACTCACTTATCCAAACGCATCGACGCAATTCATATGCTCCTTACAGAGACAAAAAGATAGAAGGGTTTGATATATTTTGTATTCTTCTTGGTATTGTATTGACAATTCTCGTTATTTACAAAATACGCTTATACTAAAAATCCCTCAGCAGTTTTGTCACTATAAAGGTGCTGAAGTCCTTTTTACCCACTCCCAATTTATATTTCAAGACCATGTATGGAATGGAAACAGAAATCGAAAAAGAGTATTAATGACGGTTGCGTAATTGTAATTGTAAATTATGATGGGAAAGAAACTCAGAATTTGACATAGTAGACAGAGGAGGGAAATTCTATGTTTAGTCATTATAGTAAACAGGAAAGAAAATACCGTGGTTTTCATTCGTATTTTTATTGTGGTATTGGCTTCATTCTTGGGATTTTAATTCATGCGTTGTTTACATGGCGTTTTGGTATGACACATTTCATTTTCTTTTTTGTTGCGTTATTTGAGGTTGTATATGCTTTGATTCAAATGTATCGGTATCGGTCATATGCCCCATTTGAATTCGGTAAAACAACAGGTAAGAAAAAAATATGTGGTTTTGATAAATTTACTATTATTTTTTGTATGCTGGTTGCAATTATTATGATTTACAAAATGCCTTTTTACTAAAAATCTCTCAGTGGATTTGCTGCAATAATGTAAACGGAAAGGACTGAGTAATATGGCTGCGGCATTAAACGAAGATTACCAGAGAACTTTACATGAGCAGAAAAAAGAAGTTCATGAACTTGTAATGGCTGGGTTAGAACAGATAAAAAGGGCTTTTTTTACTTGACAAATACAACTTATATGTTGTATTCTATGATTAGAAAAAAGAAAGAGAGGATTATAGATGACACTGCACAGTTATTACTCTAATTCTGGTAAAGATTTAATACTAGATTATATAAATAATTTGCCAGAGGATGAAAAGACAGATGGTTTTTCTGTTTTAGAATGTATGGAAAATGGAGAATTTGATAAAATCAGATTCAAGCGTTGGGAAAAGAAAGTATATGAAGTATATTTTCAAAAACACAATCGTATATTTTATATTGCAGTAGATAAAGAGAATATATATTTGCTACATGCTTGCCATAAACAAAAAAATAAAACAGAAAGAAAAGATAAAAAATTAGTTCGAAAAAGAGCATCAGAATTAGGAGGACAATTAGGTAAAAAATTTATATAAAGGAGGTCACGAAAAATGCCATTTGTAGAGATTAATGTAAAAAACGAAATTGAGAAACAAAAACAGAATGATCCGGAATTTAGAAAGGCATGGGATGATTCGCGTGCCGAGTATAGACTCATAGGGGAAATGATTTCTTTACGTAAACAAGAAAATATAACACAAAAGAAATTAGCCTCATTAACAGGAAATAAACAGCAGGTAATTTCACGGATTGAGAGAAAGGAAAGTATCCCGACTATAAGAGCATTTAGTCATATACTTGATGCATTAGGATATGAATTGCAGATTGTAAAAAAGAAATAGGTGTAGTTAATAAAAGTGTAGTGTTTTATATAGCATCTAACAGAAATTGTTAGGTGCTATTTTTACAATCAAAAATAAAAAGAAGATAATTGCCCCATCCCCCAAAACATGCTACACTAAAACCAAACATTTCAACCTCAAAAGCACTAAGAAAGGAGCGCCTATGCCTACTTACCAAACCCTAACCGAAGGACTATACAACACAGCCGTTGGCAAATCATTTCTCGTGAAAGGAATTGAATACGTAAAAATGAACGAAGCACTTCTTATGAGAAAAGACACGGGAACGTATTACACATATGGCATTGATTTTGGAAAAATGCCGGGTTTCTAAAGAAGTCTCCAAAATCCGTTCCGGTCGTTTTATCTGGTGATTGTGGGCGGTGCTTGCGTATATGTTTATGGTGGACAGACACGATGAATGCGATTTTAGATTTGTTACGTCTGGAAAGTAGCAATATGCAGGTGAGCAATAGTGTATTGAAATTGGAGGAATTTCATGGATTCGAGAAAAAGTGACGCAATTTACGAAATATTATTACAAAAAGGTTTCGCTGAAAGCCTTTGCCGAGAAATTGCATACAAATATATGAATACCGATTATACAGCGACACGAATGCTCGGCTATTTGTACCGCATGACCGAGCTAAAAGAAGAACAGCTTGTCGACGAAATGATAGCAATCTTAGAAGACAGAGACCGAATCATAAAAAAGCATGAGATGGAACAAGCACAGGCAGCCATCAATCGGATTTATAATGAAGGGTTGGAATAAATTAGTAAATAGTTTCGCTGTATGCTTAACTAGAAAATGAGAATGTTGTTTCACATTCGGAACCGCTCTCGCTTAGAGAACACACGTAGCGGTGCCTGAGGGCAAAATACGCCCTCTAGGCACCGACGGTGTTCAATGTTCCTCATAGTGAAAGCAACATTCTCATTTTCTGGCTAAGATTACAGTGAAATATTTTTTTTAATGGAAGATATGTTATATATTTTGCTCTAGATGCAACGCAAATCTTTACAAAATGTTAAAAGCGTTGCATGCGTTATGAGTAAAAGTGGTACAAAGGCAACCATAAGCGGAAAAAATAGCTTAAAGAGTTGCAGTTGTGTCGTATTTTATCAGATTGAGACCGGATATTTTAATGAAAATGCAACTCTTTGGCGCAAGTCTGATGTGACCCCCAAATGTTAGACTTTTTAGGCGTAGCAGTTTGATAGCTGCTAC
>ERZ894203.925-NODE-925-length-18989-cov-130.921675_pt1 | contig 18989 bp, 13 predicted proteins | sample MGYA00380286_ERZ894203 | MGnify/ENA primary metagenome ERZ894203 (study PRJEB32331, sample SAMN06328484) | human gut metagenome | biome: human gut microbiome; feature: stool | host: Homo sapiens | collected 2014-02-06 ... | reverse complement strand
GCTTTAATCTGCTTTAAGACGGTTTTCAACTGTCTGCCCAACTTCTGCGTTTTTCTTCTAACTCCCTAATTATCAAATCCTGTTACGTTAATCTGCTGCATTTCGGTGGATATTCCACAGATTTTCCGTAATTTTGTCTTCGGTAATCATGATATAAATTCTTGTAAATCTTGTAATTAGTCACTATAAATTTACGGATTTTATCTGAGATTACCAAGAAAATCAGCCACTTAGTTTGATGCTAAATGGCTGATTGTTTTATTATTGTAACTGTAAATCCTTATATCGAACTCACGTTACTTAAGAGCCTTTGAATAGACTTCCAATCCATACAGCCTGCCCTTGTCTGTTTGGAGTTCTGTACATCTGGATGTATCCAGATTCCTGAAGTCGTTCCTTCTGTCATGTCATTTGGGGTATCTGCACGTTCCGGTTTTTTCCAATGTCAGATAGAATAGAACTGTGTCATTCCAGAATCGGCTGGAAAGAGTCATTCCCGAAATAGTTGCAACAGGTCTGCCTGAAGAATTTTCCGTACCTTCCCAACTGTAAGAAGTTGATACGTTCAGATATGGCTATGAATAATTTCATCGTGTCCATGAAAACTTTTTCAACACATGATTCTTTCTGCTTGTCTATTCGTTTTCGACAATATTTCAATGAACACTTGTGTGTATTTTAAACCGGTGTAAGTCGATTCTGTTGTTTAACATTTAAATTCCCCGCAAAAATTTATCGAAGTATTGTTACTTTTGCAAAGTCCTTTTATTAACATGTTACCCATTTCCACAAAAGAAGTGTTTATATGGATGCATATTCTATTTTATATTCGTTACATTACCAAGTTATCAGGCCCGTTTTACTGTGCATAGTATTCGGTTTTGTTATTATACCGGTCGGCGCAGTAACACCTGTACAAATAGATTCGGTATTATCTGCCCTTGATACAGAAATCGACAATCGTCACAGTTATATCGCGGTAAAGGAAAGACAGTTGGTTTTACTTAAAAACAAGTTGGCTAATTTGCCCCGTGGCGAATCCCGTTTCGACTTGTGCAGCATTCTGTATAGCGAATATCAAAACTATCAGTTTGATTCAGTGTATGCCTACGCCGACAGGATGTATGAGACTGCTATTGAAAATCACAATCGGTCAGAACTTGTTCTGGCGTATATAGCTCTCCTTGACTGTTACACCTCGGTGGGCTTCTTTAAGGAAGCTGCTGAAGTGGATAAGTTGATTGAAATCACTACTATTCCCAAAACGGTTCTGCCGCACTATTATATCTTAAAAGCGCGTATGTTTCAGAATCTGGAGTCGTATGTAGGACGTGAATCTAAGTTGGGCATTCGTTATGCCTATTCAAGAGAAGCATGTTATGACAGTATTTTGTCTCTGGCCCCTGTCGGCAGCTATGAACATGATTATGCAGCTATTGAGAAAAAGACGATATGGGAGTCTCTGCCGAGGGAATCGATTGATGAACGCCTCCGGTTGCTTACGACCCATCATTTAAATGATCATCAAAAAGCAATCAACTGTTCCCTGCTGAGTAATACATATAAAAGTGTGGAGGAAGTGGATTCTGCCATATACTTCGCTGCCCTTGCAGTGATTTATGATATTCGCTCATCGACCCGGGAAAATACAGCAGCAAAAGACCTTGCTATATTAATGCAGCAACGCGGCGATCTCAGTCGGGCAAGCCGGTATATTCATTTGGCTCTTGACGATGCCGAAACATATAATTCACGGATTCGGCAGATTGAAGTCAACTCGGTTCTTCCATCAATAGAAAATGCACGTTATGTGTGGCTTCGCAATACAAAAACCATGTTAATATATGCCATTTCACTATTTGTGCTATTGCTTTTTCTTCTGTTTTTGATGTATGCCAAAATTAGAAGACGCAATAGAAGTTTGAGTGAGTCAAATGTGGCTATCCGTAGTAAAACCGAAGAACTCGACAAATCTAATGAACAACTCTCTGAGCTGAATTCGAGGCTGAAAGAAGTGAATGAAATCAAAGACCGTTACATCATCGAATCCATCAAAGCCAATCAATATGTAAACGAAGTAGCCGAAATGAGTAAAACTGCTATACGTAAGTTGAATGACAGGAAATATGATGAAGTGAAATATCTGTTGTACGATATGGGAGTTAAAAAGGAATGGCAACGGTTATTTTCGGCTTTTGATAGGGCTTTCATGAAATTGTTTCCTAATTTCGTCGATGAATACAACAAACTATTCCCCAAAGAACATCAGGTCAGCATCGATAGTTCCGGTGCATTGTCCACTGAAATAAGAATTTTTGCTCTGATGCGTTTAGGTATTGACAATCCGACGGATGTGGCTAAATACCTTAATCTGTCTACCAACACGATATATGTATATAAAGCTAAGACCAAAGCTAAAACGCTTGTTCCTAAAGAGGAGTTTGATGATTATATTATGGCAATTCCCAAACCATGAGGAATAAACCCGGTTACAGCGTCTGAGAAAATCTTTATAAGACCTTAATTATTATATAGAAAAATAATGGGTAATAAGCTGATTGTCATCTTATTACCCATTTTATTTTTCTTAATTGTCAGTTTTGTGCTTTTATCTTACATAATTGCCTTATATTTTTGTGATAGAGTTTTTAATCTTATAATTTAATATCATATCCATGAAAAATTTACTATCAAGATTTGTATTATTGTTAACCTTGTTGGTCCTGTCTGGTTGGACAACTGTGTCGTTTGCACAGTCGATCAATGTTTCGGGAACAGTTGTAGACGCAGAGACTGACGAACCGCTCATCGGTGCAACTGTCAGGGTGAAAGGTGTAGCTTCACAAGCTTGCGCCACGGATGTCGATGGCAACTTTTCTTTTACAGGAATTTTACCTGAAGCAGTATTGGAAATCAGTTATGTCGGTTATAAGAATCTGGCTGTTTCGGTTAATGGAATGAGAAAACTCACTATCAAGCTATTACCAGATAGTGAACAACTCAATGAAGTGGTGGTGATCGGCTATGGTACTATGGATAAGAAGGAGTTGACTTCTTCCATATCCCATATCAATGAGAAAGATTTTCTGAAGTCTACTTCTCTCGATGTATCTATGATGATTCAAGGTAAAGTGCCGAGTGTATCGATTACTAATACCGGTGCAGCCGATCCCAACAATCAAGCCAGTATCCAGATTCGTGGTGTATCGTCGAGAAGTGCCGGAACCGGTCCTTTGATTGTGATTGACGGAATTCCCGGCGGAAATCTTACGAATATCAACCCCAACGATATAGCCAGTTTTGACATACTTAAAGATGGAGCGGCGGCTGCTATTTACGGAACACGTGGTTCTAACGGAGTGATTCTTGTGACAACCAAGAAAGGAGTGCGTGACGGGCAGGTGCATACGTCTTATATAGGAACGATTTCGGCAAGTGTTGCAAACCATGAATTAGACATGCTTACTGCCAAACAATATCGTGCATTACGTATTCCGGGTGGTTACGGGAATGATCTCGGCGGGAATGATGATTGGTTGGATGCTGTGACAAGAACAGGTTGGATGCATCAACATACACTATCGCTCAGCGGAGGGAACAATAAGAATAACTATCGTGTATCGGTTGATTATCGTAAGGCTGACGGAGTGGATTTGTATTCGTCGCGGGAAGAATACGGTGCAAGGGCAGGCATACAACAGACAACACGCAACGGGCTCTTCACTTTTACGGCCAATGTTATCCCAAGGCTTATTAAGCGCAAAAACTCATCTTGGGATGTATTTCGCAATGCGTTGGAGATTAATCCCACGACTCCTATTATGGATGTAGATAATCCTGGACAATATACCGCAATCATCGGCCAATCTGCCGGATATAATCCTGTGGAGTTGCTCAATCTTGAAGAGAATACTTCGGAAACGAAACTGTTAGACTATGATGCTACCGCTAAACTTAACTTGTTGCCTTTGTTGTGGAAAGATTCTGAAAATGGGCACATTTTGGATACACAGATTACATTTGCCGGACACGAATCATCAAATTTCGATTATTGGTTCCGTCCTTCTACCTCTACGCAGGCAATGGCCCAAGGATATTCCGGTGAAGGATCGCGCAAATATGCAAAACAGTCCCAACGTATCCTGGAATGGATTACCAACTACAGCGGTTCATTCGGCGGACATCATGTAAAGGCTATGGCCGGTTATTCTTATCAGTACATAAAAGATCAGAATATCTCAGGCGAGAATAAAGACTTTGTAAACGACGGCATAGGTGCCAATAATCTCGGTACGGGCGATTGGGCTAAGGAGGAAGGTCATGTAGGAATGGGCTCATGGGCCGAAGATTCTAAGTTAATAGCCTTCTTTGGTCGTATCAGCTATGACTGGAAAGGCCGCTACCTGCTGACCGCTTCACTGCGGCATGAAGGCTCTTCAAAATTCGGCAGAGACCATAAGTGGGGAAATTTTCCTGCCGTTTCAGCAGGTTGGCGTATATCAGAGGAACTGTTTATGCAGGATATAGATTGGATTAATGATTTGAAAATCCGTGGTGATTACGGTGAAACTGGCAATCAAGATTTCGGTAACTACAAATCACTCAGTACCATGTCTGGGTTTGGCTATTACTATTATAACGGACAATGGCTGCAAGTGTGGGGACCTGGTAAAAATGTGAATACAGACCTGCATTGGGAGAAGGCGAAAAACTGGAATATCGGCATTGATTTTTCACTATTGAATTATCGAATCTCCGGTTCTTTCAATTATTATAACCGTAAACAGCAGGATCTTTTGGGGGATTATAATGTCCCGGTTCCACCATATTTGCATGCCACGACTTTCGTTAATGTGGGAACAATGAAAAATTCCGGCTTTGAATTCGAACTTCATTGGGACGCAGTACGGTTAAAAGATTTCGACTACTCTATCGACTTTGTAGGAGCCACGATGGATAATAAGTTTGTTAATTTCAGTAATTCCGAATATGTGGGACAGGATTATTCCGATATGGTGACTACTGGCGACCCTTATCCGAATTATACTTTACAGCGTATCTCTGCTGGGGAACGTATCGGTAATTTCTATATGTGGAAATATGCCGGCATCGACAAAAACGGTGAGTTTATGATTTATGACTGGGAAGGCAATATAAAACCTGCTGCTAACGGAACCGATGACGATAAGCAGATTGTCGGCAACGGACTGCCAAGGTTTACCGCATCGATGACCCATAATTTCCGTTGGCGTAATTGGAATCTCTCCATTTTCTTCCGCGGTGCGTTCGATTATGACATTTTCAATATACATGATTTTTATTATGGCACTCAGAGTTTTACAGGTAATGTCTTACAAAAGGCATATACAAAAAACGCAATGATAAAAGGGAAAAACGTAGTGACTGATTATTATTTGGAAAAAGGAGATTATGTAAAGCTCGACATGCTTTCGTTGGGATATACATGGCCTGTTGAATCTCGTTTTCTTGAATCCGTCAAATTTTCGTTTACGGCCAAGAATCTTGCCACTTTCACCCGTTACAGCGGGGTAGACCCTTCTTCCATACAGACAAATGGATTGACTCCGGGAGCTATGGATTCACGTACATATTATCCGAGTTGCCGCCAGTTCGTTCTCGGCGTACAACTTGATTTTTAAACTTATAAAATCTTAAAATCATGAAATCTAGAATATTGGCTATTATAGGCGGATGCGTTTTCACTGTCATTACAGCTGGATGCACAGATTTGAGTGAGACGGTATATAGTGATGTCATGAGTGATAATTACTACAATACCAGGACAGATGTCATACGGGCTGCTCTTCGCCCCTTCGAACATGCATATTGGTCTATCCAAACAAATATTCCTCTTAATGAATTGACGGCAGACCAAATAATGACCTGTACACGTGATGGGTGGTGGGACGATGCCGGACAATGGAGAGTTCTCCACTACCACGAGTTGGATCCTGAGACTCAATATATTGATACGGAATGGGATGGTTGCTACACCGGTATTATGCAAAGTAATTACATTATAGATGAATTGAATAGGTTGAATCCTGCTGAATTTGGCTTTTCCGACCAGGAATTCAGCAATCTGAAAGCCCAGAATCGTACGCTTCGGGCTTGGCTGTATCTACGCTTGCTCGATAAGTTCCGGAATGTTCCTCTCTATACTTCTTCCGATCCTAAAAGCAGTTCCGGTGGACAAGTCTCTCCCCAAGAGTTATTTACCTTCATAGAAAAGGAATTGATAGAAATCCTCAATCTTGTTGATGCCAAGTCGGGTACCGGCGGTAATGGTAACGAACAAGGGCAATGGACCAAAGCCGGAGTGGCGGCATTATTGGTACGTTTGTATCTGAATGCCGAAGTATATATCGGAGAAGCACATTGGACAGAGTGTGCCATGTATGCCCAAAAAATAGTTGATGGGGAATATGGAATCTACCAGGTGGCAGACCGTTGGGATGAAGTGTTTGATTGGAATAACGATACTTCCGATGAGGTTCTCTTCGCGTTTCCCAGTAGCCAGAATTATACCTTTTGGCTCTACAAAGGCGATACATTTTGGTGGAGCGTTCCGCAACAGATGGAATATTACGTCAATGATTCCAAATGCGAAGGCGGTGATCATAACTGCAAATATGCCCTTACTCCAAGTTATGACCTGAATGGTAAACTTTACAGTTATACACTCGGCAATACGGCTCAAAAATTCCGTAACTATCCCGAAGATGTCAGGCTGAAACTTTACAAAAATTTGGGTAACAACAAACGTGAGGGGATGTTTTTATTCGGTTCTATCCCTGTTGTGAAGAATGGAGTGAGGGGGAACATGACCTCTCCCGACGGCAGTTATGAATTGTATATCCGTGATGCCGTGGGACAGTTTAAAGGGTTACGTCCCGATCAATGGCCTGTCAACAAGATCAGTAACCTTCGTTCGGGAGATCATCAGTCCGGCTGGCATTACGTAAAGTATCCGCTCTATAGTGATGAAGAATCCGGGCAGATGGAATCGGACTTTGTGGAAATACGCCTTCCGGAAGTCATTTATGCATTGGCCGAATGCCGTTTCCGTTTGGGGGAATCGTCGAAAGCCGGGAGCTTGCTCAATTCCGTGCGTAAGCGTAACTATCCGCAAGAGAGGTGGAACGAATACCTTTATATTCCGGAAGGAAGCGTTACGCTTGATGAACAGGAGCTTCTGGATGAGTGGGGACGTGAGTTTCTCGGCGAAGGACGTCGTCGTATCGATTTGATTCGTTTCGGAAAGTTCAATACGGGTTCGTGGTGGGATAAGACACCCGATAAAGATGACCATACGAAAATTTTCCCCATTCCGCGCAAATCGTTGGAAACGAACCACAGCCTTAAACAAAATCCCGGTTATTGATGTCACGAATTTATCGAACTTTTAAATAATGAACAAGATGAAGACAATATATGATTATTTATTGCTGATAATGGGATTCTTCTTCCCAATGCTGCTGAATGGCTGTGATGCGGAAAAGGAACTGAGAATTGTTGAAACAGGTGATGCGGCACTTTATAAACAGATTTATATCCTTGGTTATGGAGCAGAAAACAATTTCGAATCTAATCAGGCTATTCCAATGGAGAAAACATCCAATCCGAACATATTTACTTATCAGGCTAAATTACGTTATTATGACGACAATAAACAATTCAAGTTCTGTACGGCACAAGGCAACTGGAATGAAATCTATTATATTATTCCTTCGGCAGGCGTGGTAGGTGGAAAATCGTATGCCTATACCACCTACGGAGAAGACACCCCTAATAGTGCCCGTCTTTGCTCCGAACTGACCGGAGATCTTGACGATCATTTCTGGGGTATTCGTGAAGGAGAGGATGGTATCTATGATATCACTCTCAATGTGAAAGAGATGACAGTTACTGTTGTGCTGGTAGAAAAACTCGATGAGGAAGAATTTGAATTAAATCAACTGTTTATAATTGGTGATGCGACTCCATCAGGCTGGGACATCAATAACCCTTATCCAATGGAAATGATTTCGACCAATGTATTTCAGTATGAAGGTCCGCTCAGATTAGGAGAGATGAAGTGTCCGATCAACAATAACGGAAAGTTTGAAGACGAGTTTCTTATGCCACTCGTAGCGGGAACTGTTATCAATAAATCGGGTGTGGCCGATCCAGCCGTGGAATATGTACCGACCGGCAATCCTGATAGTAAATGGAAGATTGAGTATCCCGGCAATTATAGAATTATCATAGATGCATCGGGTGGTAAAAAGAACATTACCATTAGTGTGACCTGGTTAAGTGATTTAGAGTTGGAGCCAGAGCTTTATATGTTGGGAAATGCATCCGGTAAATGGTATTCAACCGATGGATTCTGTATGGATTCAGCAGACGGGAATATCTTTACATGGGAAGGCGAAATCAATTATAATACGGAGAATAAACAGTTCAAGTTCTGTACTGCAAAAGGAGAATGGGACCAGGTAGAATTTCTTGTTCCGGAGAATGCAACCGCCGATGGCTATATAGAAGTCATACAACCGGGTACTTATAAACTACAACGTTGTTCGCAGAGTGAGGGTACATTGAAGGATGCGTTTTTCGGTATTCCAGAAGACGGTAGTGGGGTGTACAAAATAACCGTGAATGTTGAGACCTTAACCGTTACATTAGAAAAAGTACAAGGCATCGATGAACCGGAAATTACCGAACTGTACATGCTGGGAGTTGCCGGAAATTCCGGGACCGATTCCAATCATCCGGGAGTACAACTGACATACGATGAAACATCCGGGCGTTTTAGTTGGGAAGGGGAACTTTATTATACCGAGAATGAAGGAAACCGGCAATTTAATTTCATCACTTCCAAAGGGAATTGGGATCAGGTAACTTTCCTTATACCTGAAAAAGGTGATAGTGACGGATATCGCGAGCTGGTAGAGGACAACGGAGTCTATAAGATAAAGAAAGTCCGGGGAGCTGGCAATCCGTTGAGTGCATCATGGGGTATTTCTCAAGAAAACAGTGGTAAATATCGTATCGAAGTCGATGCAGAAGATATGACACTTTATGTGTTTAAAGCAGAGTAGATTTTCAATGTATTAAACCATTAAATTACAATAAAATGAATATTAAAAGTATATTTTTGTGTGGGCTCGCCATCGTTTCTATGGCAGTCAGTGCTCGCGATAGTAAATTCACGAGACATGGTGCTGGTCCTCTTTATTGGATGGCGTATGAACAGTGTTACGTGACCAACAGTCCATTGGCAGAAGACCGCTATCAGAAGTCTGTAGATTGGGTAGCCGAGAATTTTCTTTCCTACGGTTATGATATGATTTGTACTGATGGCTGGATTGAGGGGGCACAAACTGTTAATGAGAATGGGTACATTACGAAATATAACGATGGTTGGAATCACGACTTTGCTTATTGGATTGATTATAACAGGAAGAAAGGGTTGAAAACAGGGGTTTATTACGACCCGTTGTGGATGTCGAGAAAGGCCTACGAGAGCAATCTGAAAGTAAAAGGTTCCGAAAAGACCACCCGTGACATCAAAGGGGATGTTAATTTTAACGATTTTCTTTATTGGGTAGATACAGATAAGGAAGGCGCCGAGCAGTGGGTAAAAGGATATGTCCGCTATTTTATCGACCTTGGATTTTCATTTCTCAGAATAGATTTCCTGAACTATTATGAAGACGCTTATGGTACGGAACGCTATGTGAAGGCTCTCCGGTGGATTAAGGAGGAGGCAGGTGATGAGATTTTCATTTCTTTGGTCATGCCCAACTGCTTCGAACATGCAGCAAACGAGATTCCCTACGGCGATCTTTTTCGTATCAGTGAAGACGTGTTCGGTGGAGGATGGGATTTTATCAGTAACCGTCGTCGGGGTGTCCAACAAAATCGTTGGGCACAATGGGGCAATGCTTTCGATGGCTTTGTAGGATTCAGTGATGTTGCTGCTCGTGGACAAATTATGATGGATGGCGATTTTATCAGGCTGAATACGTGCGAAAGCGATACGGAACGCCAGTTTTGGGTATCATTGATGGCTATTACCGGTTCGCCCATCGCTATTGCCGACCAGTATGATACAGCCAACGGTTGCGAGCGTTTTTATCAGAATGAAGAAATCCTGGCTCTTAATAAGATGGGATTCAGTGCACGACCGATGTCGGGTAATCCGTCGGAAATTGCAAGCTCGAAATGGATGGGGCAATTGCCTAATGGCGAGTGGATTGTCGGATTGTTCAACCGTGAGGAAGAAGCCTCGGATATGTCTATCAATTTCTCGCGTGATTTAGGTATTAAAGAAGGCAAAGTCAGCAATATACGTGATCTTTGGACTCATTCCGATTTGGGCGCTTTTGAAGGTGTTTATAAAGTGAATATACCTGCACATGGATGCCGCATTCTTCGTATCACATCTTCATGCAAACGTTATCAGGCTGAAGTTGCCGCTCTGCGTGGCAATGTGAAAGTTCGAAAATAACAACCGATTATTAATTTGTAAGAAACGACCGCAATGAAAAAGATTATATTTCCCTTCTTGGCAATAATAGCCATAGGACTGATGTCTTGCAAAAACGATTGGACAATAGACGATGCGGATTTGCCGCCGATTGTCGAAAATTCCGACGGGTTCGGCTCTGTGGGCGATTTTACGGGTGAGGGGGCTTCCGTGCTCTTTGCTGTAGAAGTGCCTGTGACTGATGATTATACAGTTATAGTACGTGGACGTGCTTCCTCCGATATTCCGGGGACCGGTATCATTAAGGTGAATGGAAGCGAGGAGCAGGTTTCTTTCAATGAGCAATATGTTTGGAAAGATCAGACTGTGACTGTGAGGCTTGAGCAAGGTATGAATGACATTGATATCTGTAAAGGTAGTGGTAATGGAATGTTCTTTATTGATTATATCGAACTGAAATGATACGTAAAATTTTAATTAGTTGTCTCTTTGTAGTCTATTCGGGTCTGTTGATGATGGGTAATACGACCTATCACATAACATCCCCTGACGGACATATAATGGTAGCATTCGAGGTTTCTAAGAAAGGAGAAATCTTTTATCAGGTGACTCATGGCAAAGAGACGGTATTGTCGAAATCGAGATTGGGGCTAAAGCTAAAAGATATTCCCGATATGGTTGCCGGATTTTCAGTTACCGGCATTCGGCGCAATACTGTTTCAGAATCGTGGAATCCGGTCTGGGGTGAAGAATCAGTTATAGAGAATAACTATAATGAGATGGTTGTCGATCTCATGCAGAAAAAAATAGCTCCGACTCGTAAGATCAGTGTGGTGTTCCGTGTGTTTAATGACGGTATCGGGTTTCGTTATGAGTTTCCGCGGCAAGCACAATTGGGTGACTTTGTAGTTATGGATGAACTTACCGAATTTGCCTTTACGGATAAGCATACAAGCTGGTCGCTTCCTGTAGAAGGGATACGTTTCTACGAAGGCTTGTTCCGTGAACTTCCCATCGATGAGATAGGATGGGCAAGTACACCGGTCACGATACGTACTGACAAAGGACTGCATTTAGCTCTTCATGAAGCTAATTTGACAGATTTCGCCGCCATGAATGTACAGGCTACGCCAGGAAGCAATACGCTTCGTGCCGCACTTACACCATGGAGCAGCGGTGAGAAGGTGTTCGTGACTGATGTACGGGTAAGTCCGTGGCGTACACTGATCATCGCCGACAACGCCGGTGATATGATGCTTTCACGTATCATGCTTAATTTGAATGAGCCTTGCCGGATAACGGATACTTCGTGGATCAAGCCGCAACGTTATATCGGTGTTTGGTGGTGTTACCACATGAAAACCCACACATGGTATGATGGACCACAGCACGGGGCTACAACAGAAAATGTGCTCCGTTATATGGACTTCGCTGCTAAGAACAATTTTGGCGGAGTGTTGGTGGAAGGTTGGAACCCTGATTGGAAGTCGTGGAATTTTGATTACGTGCATCCGTATAAGGATTTTGACATTACACGCATTAATGACTATGGACGTAATAAAGGAGTTACCCTTATCGGTCATCATGAAACGGGTGGGCGTATTACCAATTATGAAAGGCAGATGGAAGACGGATTCGAACTTTATCGGCGAAACGGTATGCACTATGTCAAAACAGGTTATGTCGGTGATCTGCTCGATGGTAAAGAACGTCATAGCAGCCAGTTCGGGGTGAGACATTATCGTAAGGTGATTGAAACCGCCGCCAAATACCAGATTGCCATCGACAATCATGAGCCTGTCATTCCTACGGGATTACAGCGTACTTGGCCGAATTTAATGACTCAAGAAGGAGTGCGCGGACAGGAATGGAATGCGTGGAATGAGGAAGGCGGTAATCCGCCTGCACATACGGTGACCTTGCCATTCACGCGAGGTTTGGCCGGTCCTATGGACTTTACTCCGGTCATATTCAGTTTTGAAAATAAAGCAATGCCGCAGACACATCCCAATACGACACTTGCCAAACAACTGGCCCTGTTTGTGATTCTCTATTCACCGCTCCAGATGGCCGCCGATATGATTGAGAATTATGAGAATAATCCCGGTCCGTTCCAGTTTGTTTGCGACTGTCCTATCGACTGGGATAAAACGGTTTATCCGGAAGCTGAGATCGGAAAATATATAACCGTTGCCCGTAAAAGCAAAGATGGTAATTCATGGTATCTGGCCACCGCTACTGGTACGGAAGCCCGTATAGCCAATATCAGTCTTTCATTTCTTGATACCGGCAGTAAATATAAAGCCGTGATTTATCGTGACGGATGTGATGCCGATTGGGAAAAGAACCCTTATCCGGTAGAAATTGAAACCCGTGAAGTAACTGCCGGCACGACGCTTTCAATTCCTATTGCTCGTGGCGGTGGTGCTGCTGTAAAATTGTTTAAAATATAACTTCTGTATTATTTTGATAATTATGATAACTCGACTATGTAAATCTTTAAGTTTGGCATTTTGTTTAGTATGTGCAACGTCTATCTCTGCCGGACATCCGTTTTCATCGCCTGACGGTAATCTGAAAATGAACTTTTCTTTATCTTCCGAAGGGCGTCCGACATATGCGTTGTATTATAAAGGGAAAACTGTGATCAGGCCGAGTGGTCTTGGATTTATACTAAGAAACTCAGATCAGTTGCTTGAAAAGTTTGAAGTGACTGCTGTGACGAATGATTCGTTGAATGAAACATGGAAACCTGTATGGGGAGAAGAATCAGTCATCCGTAACCATTACAATGAAATGGTAGTGGATCTCAAGCAGGCGGACACCAACCGCCGGATGTCTATACGTTTCAGGCTTTTTAATGACGGGCTCGGTTTTCGATACGAATTCCCACAGCAACGTGAATTGAGTTATTTTGTCATCACAGATGAATGTACGGAGTTTGCGATGTCAGGTGATATGACAGCCTATTGGATTCCGGGGGATTATGATACACAGGAATATGATTACACACGCAGCAGGCTTTCGGAAATACGTGGGTTGATGGAACAATCGATTTCCGATAACCTGTCACAAACGTCCTTCTCACCTACCGGTGTACAAACCTCATTGATGCTGAAAACCGATACCGGCTTATATATTAATCTTCATGAAGCGGCTTTGGTCAATTATCCGGCCATGCATCTCCATCTCGATGATAAAAATTTTGTATTTAAGTCGTGGCTCACGCCTGATGTCAATGGGGATATGGCATACATGCAAAGTGATTGCTGCACACCTTGGCGTACCATCATTGTTTCCGACGATGCCCGCGACATTCTCGCATCCCGTATCACGCTCAATCTGAATGAGCCATGTAAAATCGAGGATACTTCGTGGATATCCCCTACCAAGTACATAGGTGTTTGGTGGGAGATGATTACCGGCAAAAGCGATTGGAGTTATACATGGGACTTCCCCAACATCCATCTCGGAAAAACAGATTATGCCCATGCTAAACCTCATGGACGTCATGGAGCCACTACTGAGAATGTGAAACGGTATATCGATTTTGCTGCCAAACATGGTTTTGATGCCGTATTGGTCGAAGGGTGGAATGTCGGTTGGGAAGATTGGTTCGGTAACTTTAAAGAAGATGTATTTGATTTTGTCACTCCCTACCCTGATTTTAATTTGCCGGAAATTCGAGATTATGCCAAATCTAAAGGCGTAAAAATGATTATGCATCACGAAACATCTGGCGCTGTACGCAATTATGAACGCCGTATGGACCAAGCATATCAATTTATGGTGGATAATGGATATGAAGCCGTTAAAAGCGGTTATGTGGGTGATATAATACCTAAAGGTGAACATCATTATACTCAGCGGATGGTCAATCACTACCAATATGCTGTTGAAAAGGCAGCCGCTTACAAAATTATGGTAAATGCCCATGAGGCGGTGCGTCCCACCGGTCTTTGCCGGACATGGCCCAATCTGATTGGTAATGAATCTGCACGCGGTTCTGAATATCAAGCTTTTGGAGGAAGTAAACCGGGCCATACGACTATACTCCCGTTTACCCGTCTTATCGGCGGCCCGATGGATTATACTCCGGGATTGTTTGAGAATGATATAACTCGGTATAATCCGGATAAAAAATCGTGGGTGAACACCACACTTGCCAATCAGCTCTCGTTATATGTCACGATGTCGAGTCCGCTTCAGATGGCTGCCGATCTTCCGGAAACTTATGAGAAATATCTCGATGCTTTCCAGTTTATTAAAGATGTGGCACTCGATTGGGATGAAAGTCACTACCTCGAAGCCGAACCGATGGAATATGTAACTGTAGCCCGACGTGCAAAGAATGTTGACAACTGGTTCATTGGCGGTACTAATGGAGAAACTCCCCGCGTTGCGACAATTGATTTCTCATTTCTTCCTGTGGGACGAAAGTACACCGCTACGATTTATCGTGACGGTAAGGAGGCTCACTATCGGAACAACCCTACAGACTATGTGATTGAGACAAAGACTGTCAATCATAAAACAAAGTTGAAAATCAACACAGCATCCGGTGGAGGTTTTGCGATTTCACTTATACCGAAAGCTTCTTAAAACCTGCCTGAATCTTGCATGTTCTGCCCTCATTAGAAGTATAGAATAGAGATGCCCGGACATGCCAATGCCGCCATTGCGTCTTATCCGTGGCTCGGAACAGTGAATGCTCCCATAGAGGTGCCGGGCAAATTCGGAGTCCATTACAATACCTACAACATAGCAGACCCGCAAGTGGTGGAGGCATTGAAAAACATCCTGGAAGAAGTGATAGTGCTGTTTCCTTCGCCCGTGGTGCACATCGGCGGGGATGAGGTGAAATACAACCAGCGGAAAGAATCGTCTGCCGTGCGGGAGTATATGAGGAAACATTCGCTGAAATCACCGGCAGCAAACTGCATGACTACCAGTCTGCCACCGATACGGAGGTGATGAATGAGTAACTGGCAAAAAATGCCATCGTCCATTGCTGGAAAGGTGATTATTCGTTAGTCAAAGAGGCGATTGAGAATGGGTATGACATAGTGAATGCTTATCATGAGTTTACCTACATCGACTATGATTATGAGAAAATCCCGCTGGAGAAATCTTACCGGTTCCATCCCGTCCCGGAAGGCATCGCACGGGAAAAAGAGAAACAGGTATTGGGACTGAGCTGCCAGATGTGGGGAGAATTCATCCCGACGGTAGAAAGCATGGACCGGTTGCTGTTCCCCCGCATCACGGCATACGCGGAAACGGGCTGGACGTTGAAGGAAAACAAGAATTACCAGAGATTTTTGAAGGCATTGGACAATTATAAAAAAACGCATAAATAAAAAATGGATATGAACAGGCATTTTGCATGGCTATTGATATTGATAAGCGCGGCAGCGGAGGCGCAGGTAAAGTTATCGCCCTTATTTTCTGACAACATGGTGTTGCAGCAACAGACGGAAGCACCGATATGGGGAAGCGCCCGACCGGGGAAAACAGTGGAAATCACAACGTCTTGGGACCGGAAGGAATACACAGTGAAAGCGGACGGATAAGGACGGTGGAAAACGGAAGTCGCCACGCCGGAAGCAGGAGGGCCTTATAGGATTACCATCTCTGACGGGCAACGCTGAAGTTACCCTCCCGTTTGCAGTCCGTTATGCCTGGGCAAACAATCCGGAGGGTAATCTGTGCAACGGTGCGGGACTCCCCGCTTCTCCTTTCCGTACGGACGACTGGAAGGGGATGACCTATGGCAAGTGATATCTGTATATATCCAGTCTTGATAAAACTAAGCAGGGATATTCAGTAAATGTCCTAAAAATATAAGATGGCATGTGTGAATGAGTATAGAATTTCTCATTCCACATACCATCTTTATTTCGTATCTCAGCCATATCTTCGGAGAAGGATTCCCCCCGTTTTGGCTGTCAAACCTTACATTAGTTCTATACTGACAAATGCAGATAGTCTAAAATTCAATAACCCCACTTCTAATAACCGTCTAAAAAAAGCAGAGTTCAAAACTTATTATCCTTCTACCCCCACTGTCAATAAATCGTGCTCTATATTCTAGAAATTAATATTCAACCTTATAATCCTTTTTAATTTTCTCACCTGCCCACGCCTTCTTTGTTGTCCAGTCTGCCGGTGCATCCGTCCAAAACGGATTGTCCGCCGGCAATCCTAAAGGAAGAAAACTCAAAGTAGCCATATACAAACTACCGGTAGAGGTATATCCATCCGCCACTTCCGGCTGATGACCGTTAAAGCCTAAAACAAGCCATCCGTTCTTATCAAAATTTTGATTTCCCTCATACATATTTTTATGTACGGCTGTCAAAGCACAACGTACCTGTGCCGGAGATACATGAGCCGGTAATTTTTCCCGTAATGCAACATCCGCCAAAGATTGAAAAGCCGCTGTGCGATATGTAACGGAGCGTCCGAAAGCAGGATAAGTTCCATCAGGACCAATGATACGTTCCGAAAATTCCGAATGACGTACCATTCTGTTCATGGCTTCGTCATACTCTTTTTGACTGGCCCTTTTCTTCGATAACAAAGTTTCAAGCATCGCCACCATCATGGGATTCAAAACATAAGCGTTATAATAATCCATGCTGAATTTACTGCCGTCACTATACCAACCGTCACCCACATACCATTCTTTTATCTTATTTTTAGCGATATTGATACGAAACGGGTCAGACTCCGCCCCCTGTTGCAATAGAAAAGCTTCCGTCAGCCCTGTAAACAACAACCAATTATTATATGCTCCCGTACGATTGCGTAAGGCCTTGAAAGACTCAAAATAACGTTGCTTAGTAACATCATCCAACGGCTCCCATAGAGCTTTCGGGGCACGTAAAAAAGCATGTACCAAATAAGCAGCATCTACAATGGGCTGTGCATATTCAGTGAAATTCAGCTTATCCGGCGATGAAGGATCAACAGCATTCTTCAACCCTCTCAATACTTCCTCACGCATCTGTTTACGCAGTTTGCCTTCTTCCGTATCATCATCGGGCAATGCCAACCAAGGTGCTACTCCTGCCAAAGTACGTCCTACAGCTTCCAAATGAGTCATAACTTTGAATCCGTCTGTCTTCCCACTGGCTGTTTCCACCGGCATATTTTGCCGCAAAGTATTTTCTGCCAGATTATGTATGACAGGATAGGAAATCTTCCATAAATACTTTACCCACAACGCACGGTCCTGTTCACCCGTAGTTACTTCTTCCACCAGTTGTTTTGCTGCTTTTTTATTCTTCTTATTTTGTGCATGAGTTACCATCATAGGCATCATGAGTAACATCAGCAAAAATACTGAATAATTTATCCGTTTCATGATTATAGTTGTATTAATTTATTAGATTTAGATGACAAGATTAGAACAAAGGCAAACCGTCCAACATTCGGCTATAACGGTAAAGTGCCTCAACGAAATAGTAATCTGCATATGTCAATGGTACATCAATCTCTGAATTATGCGGAATCGAACCTACACTGTGCATAAGAATGAAATTTCCGTTCTCTCCTTCTTCCGCCCGATAAGCCGAACTACCCAAAGAATGCATTATTTGTTTAGCTACTTCCAGATACTTTTCACCTTTTAACCCTCTAGTATAGGTACTTAGCTCCAACAAAGCGGATGCTGTACAAGCAGCGGCAGAAGCATCACGATAGTTAGTTACCACTTGATTGGCATTAGAACGGATACCCGGTATATATCCCTCCTGATTGGCATTAAAATCCCAATAAGCGACCTTATCCGAAGGTAAATTGGGATGGTTAATGTAAAAATCAGCCATACCTTGTGCCGTCTTCAGGAAACGCGGGTCTCTTGTCTCACGATATACCATCGTGAAACCATAGATTCCCCAAGCCTGTCCTCTGGACCAGGCTGAGTTATCCGAATACCCTTGCGAGGTTTCACCTTTAATCGGTTTTCCGCTTTCTTTATCATAATAAATAATGTGATAACAACTGAAATCGTCACGTACCTGATTCTTCATTACTTTTTCCGCATGAGAAACGGCTACCTTGCTGAAACTATCGTCACCTGTCACCTTACTGGCATGAAACAAGAGTTCCAAATTCATCATATTATCTATAATAACCGGAAAATCGTACACCTTATCTCCATGCCAAGAACGAAAACCATTCCAGGACTGTATTACTCCCGCCTTTTCCCGAAAACGGGTACAAAGTGAACGGGCCGATTCAATCAAAATATCATCGTATGATTTTTTCGGTTCAAAACGGTTGGCATTTCCATAACTGCAATACATCATAAAACCGATATCATGATTATCGGTAAAAGTCTTTACCGGCTCCATCTTCCGAGTATAGGCTAATGCCGAATCCTGTAATGTTTTGTCATCAAGATACTCAGATACATACCATAATGTCCCCTGTAGCTAACACTTGAAAATGGCCCCGGGTAGCATTTGAAAAGTGTACCACCCGA
>ERZ894203.911-NODE-911-length-19238-cov-9.897826_pt1 | contig 19238 bp, 21 predicted proteins | sample MGYA00380286_ERZ894203 | MGnify/ENA primary metagenome ERZ894203 (study PRJEB32331, sample SAMN06328484) | human gut metagenome | biome: human gut microbiome; feature: stool | host: Homo sapiens | collected 2014-02-06 ... | reverse complement strand
CGTGTGGTTGTTGACCGTCCGCGCGGGCGCGCCGTTCACGCCGGGCAGCTTTTCCACCTGGCACTGGTAGCGCGGAAATGCCGCGCGCACGGTCTCCTGAAAGTCGGCGGGCTCGCGTGTGTCGATCGAGAGAATGGTGGGGAAGCGCAGCTGGCAGATGACTTCGATGAGCTGAGATTTGCCGTAGGCGTAGCGGCGGTTATCGGAAGAGATCATAACGTAAATACCTCCGTCATGTTGCATTTGATTATAAATTATAGAGGAAAGAAAAACGATTGTCAAATCAGCGTTCGTGCGCGAAAAAGCGCTGATAAAACTTACCAGCAGAAAAACTGCATATCCGATTTTTTATGAGTCAAACTACCTTTGCGATACCCAAACCGCAAAACTCTTTCAAACAGGTGAAATCAAAAACAATTGTAGGAAAAGGAGAAAATCATTATGTCCAGCAAGAACAGCAACAAGCTCAACATCCCCGAGGCCAAGGCCGCTATGAACAAGTTCAAGATGGAAGCCGCCAGCGAGGTTGGCGTCAACCTCAAGCAGGGCTACAACGGCGATCTGACCTCCCGCGAGGCCGGCTCTGTCGGCGGCCAGATGGTCAAGAAGATGAGTACCATACGAACTGCGAACTATACCCGTAAAGACAGGACTGCTGTGGGGCATGAGATCGAAGTTCGGTACATAGCGGCCATCACCGTTTAGGAGGGATATGAGATGAAAAAGCTGATTTCTTGTGAGTTCAATATGGATACGGCCTGCGTGGAATTGAAATTCAACGATGGAAGCATGATCGCCATCGATACAATTGCTGTGGAGAACGAGGTCGTAGACAATATGTATCAGCGGTCAGAGCTGGACTGGCTGATTTACAACAAACCACTGGAGTATGCACAACTTGTACTCGGCGGCGACTTGGAACGGTATGTCCAAGGTAGACCGGAGCATCGGTTGATGGATTGAAGTGTATAGACGTGGGACAGCCCACCGGTCAAAAAGATCGGTGGGGCTGTAATTGTTTATGGTTTACTATCGTGATCTATAACTTGAATTTTGGGATATTCTTTATAGTACATCCCGTGAAGTTCGCTACCATTAGCTTTTTTACGAACCCCTCCCCACTGCTTGAAGAAAAAAGGGATGTCTTTTTCTTTAGCGAGGTCTCGAAGCTCAATCACCCACGTTTCTTCCATTTCTCTACTTTGGGGTCCAGATTCACCACCTACAATGAGCCAATCGATACCGTCAAGATTGATGTCTGAAATAGACTCCAGTAGTGGTTCTGCAGATACGAATTTTATTTTCGCCCCTGTGATTTTCAAGTCTTCACATCTTTGAATTGCCTCTTTGTTTTCTACTGAAACACCCATCCAAATATTGTTCGTCCAGTTGATTTTGGATGAAAGTTCTACTAAGCGTTTACTTCGCTTTGTAAGTACTTGGAATGTGTGTTGAGACGCGGCATTCATCGTTGCGAATATTGATAAAATATCTTCTTCCGGCACATCGTCGTGAAAAAGATCAGACATGGAATTAACAAAAACCATCTTTGGCTTTTTCCATCTTAAGGGTTTTTCAAACAAGTCCCGGTGCACAGTAATCTTAAAGCCATTCTCGTAACGAGGACATTTCATTGCCTGCAATCTTCGTGCAAATACAGCAGCGTAGCAATGTTCACAACCTGCAGAGAATTTTGTGCAACCTGTTATAGGATTCCAGGTTTCTTCTGTCCATTCTATTTTTGTGCCCATTATTGTACTGCTCCTTGTATATCAGAAAAAATTACTTTCCCGCCTTTTGGAAATTTAACACCAAAAAATTGCTTTAGTTCTCTCTTAATATCATCCTTGTATCCATCGCTTGGAAAAACAGGATGGGAATCAAGGTCATTATATATTTCATCCAGTCCTACTTCACCATGCGTGCTATATTTTTCGTGAATGTATTTGGCTATATCGTGAATGAAATAGCATTGCTCATCTGTTTGAACATCTGACGCACCGTTTCCATCAAAATCGAACGAGAGTTGGTTCTCTAATCCGTGTGTATTCTTTAAGGATGACTTGTCACCAAAAGTTTGCCATGCGACCTTTTTATAAAGTTTTATGCCTTCAATGCTTGCGCTACAGTGAATAAGGCTGTACAGTTTTCCATTCGTTCTATTATAAAAAGCGAACGGTGAAACATAATATGAGGATTTGTGTACATTACTCTGGATAATCGAAACTACAATTTTATCAAGATCGTCTCTACTTGCATTTAGCAAAGATTCGACATTTCTTCGATATGTCTCCTCGTATCTTTCTGCAGCACCAGTTTTCTTGGCTTGTGAAATTCCACGAATAGTATCAGAGGACATATGGTTAATAATAACCTCTCCCCAACGGTTCAAATAAGGTGTAATGGCATCCCAATCAATAGAAGCATTGTACGGATCGTACAAAAGCAACGTGTGGTATTTATTCTTGTACGAATCCAAATCCAACTCGCGAAGGAAAGCGTTGCAATCTTGGTTTTTATAATAAACCTCAACGTGATCAAGTTGCAACTTTTCAATTTCTGATTTGAGACAATCTACCCTCGCCGATTCCAAATCATTGAAGATTAAAATCGCTTTCTTGTTGGGGTAATTGGCAAAAACCTTGTTAAGACATTGAGCCACACGTAATGCCGTACCTTCTACACGGTTACCATTGATATCCCGATATACTCCACTATTAGACATACAATCTATAAAGATAACACCACTTGCGGGAGCATATCCAGGATTGCCATGATAATTGAGAATTTTGTAAGCCCAAGCTTCCACATACTTTTCTATCAGCTCAAACTTTTTAATCGTGTGCGGTTTTGCTTCAGTTATAATTTCAACCTTTTTCGTTCTTGCCAATTATCTCACCTCCAATGAGAAAAAATCACATAAAGAATCCGTCGGTATCAAAGATATGGTCAAGCTCGTCATTGTTGATTGCTCTTGAAACTTTATCTCTAACTGCGCTCATAGACATATCAAGTCGCTTAAATCTGTTTTTACCCGAGATGTCTTTAGCCATACGGATAAGCTGAATGCGACCAACGCCAGGGTTCTGACGTGCGTATTCTGCAAATCCCTTTGCCTTACCAAGATTGTCAATATACTCGGGGTTATGAGGCTCAAGGATATCAATGACATACCCCGAAATTGCGTCTTTGCGAACGATAATGAAGTCAGGATATGCGGGTTTGGTTTCGTTGTCCATCTCATAAGGAATACAGAGAGACCACGATTTTCTTGATGGATTACGCAACCAACAAACAAAATCGGGATTCTTTTCTTCCTCTGTAATAACGCCTTCTTCCCATCCGTTCAATTTCATAACGGCTGTTCCTGTATTTGCATTAACAAACAAGTGATTGCTATATTCCGTGCCGCCATCCTCATGAACAACTTGAATGGTTTCGGGCAAACGGAAGTTATGTTTACTTACGATATCACCGTCCGAAACAATGCTATCGTACTGTCTGCGGAAACGATCAGAATCAATTTTCGCAATGTATCTGCGGTATGTACGGCCTGTATCGCAGCCATGAACGAGCGCTGGATCGCCGTCAGGTCTGCCTGATATACCGGCGTCTGCAATTTCTTTACGTCATCGACAGCGTCAGGCAGACCTCTCAGCATACCGGCGACGGTTGCGTACAACTGATTCTGTGCCGCAAAGCCCTTGGCGAGTTCGTTATCCAAATAACCGGAGATCAGATTTGTGGTGTTGGCAAACTCCAAATTTTCAAGCAGCGCATTGAGCACCTTGGGGTTTACTTTATGAGTATACAGATTTCTCGCCGCCTGCACGGACAGGCCAAGTTCGGAAATGTCATAATTCAGGCGGTCAGGGATATCGACTTCGCCAAGCAGGAAGTCGGTGGAGACATTGAACACACGGGCAATGCGGATGATGTTTTCGTCGCCCAGCTTGTCCGTCTTGCCGCTGATGAAACGGCTCAGCATACTTTCCGAACAGCCGATACGGGTAGCAAGCTCGGCCTGCGTAACCTTGTTGGATTTCATTAAGTCCTGTATGCGGTCACGAATCTTACCGGGAAGATATACGTTTTCATTGCTCATGCACCACACCTCCTTGCTCTATTTACGGTATCATTCAACCGTTGTTACTTTCGGTACATTTCATCCAGAGTTTTTCCATCTTTGTTTTTCCATTCAACCCATCCGTTGGTGCTTCCTCCGAGCACGAACATAGCTGCTGAGCTGGGAGAAGTAAACGGAACAGAAACATTCAGTATGTACTTATCGCCGTTGAGAACGATGTCACCGTTTTGAATGGCCGTTCGCCGCTGCTTTTCAATATTGTCGGAAGGACACTTGCGGCTCATATCAATTTCAGAACCTTCAAGAACTTCAAATTTTTCTCCATCATACACACCAAGTGCCTGGACACCATTGCGGGTAGTATGCAATGTGTTGGCTTCATTCAGAGTTGTTTTGAAGTTTTCCATTTTGTAACCCTGGGTTGCCATGATGAATTTGATTTCTTCATACACTTCCTCAATCAAGGGAAGATCATATTCATCGATCTCATATTTGGGATTGACCGTGTTTTCTACTTTGTATCGCTTGGAATCAATTGCCTTACCGATTGCAAAAGCTTCAAGACCGCTGATCATGTCCAGAGAAAAGGTCTTGTTGTCAGCAAGGAACATGATTGCTTTGTTCCAGAAATCTTTTGAACGATTGTGGTCGTCCAATCTGCTGACTCCGTTTCGGGTCTGCCCAACATAGATCTGTGCAATCTTGTTGTCATCCGTTTCGCTGATCAGATAATAGATGCCGGGACGATTGATACCGGTCAGTTTCTTGGCTTCTGAAAGCAACGGACGTGGAATGACATAGGTAGTCATTGTTGACAGGTGACGGCGGATGGAGCGAATCCCATCCGGCTGACCATTGTGATATATAATCTCAAGCTTTTTACTGATGGCCATAGTATACTCCCCTTTACGCTTTCTTCTCCAATGCCAGCCCGATCAGCCGGTCTGCCTGATCTGCCATGAACAGCGGAATATTCAGCACATCATCATCCAGCTTCAGATTGTCCAGGGAGAAGCGCACGCGGAGCTTTACCTGCCCCGGGAACAGCTCCTTGAATTTTCGCAGACTCCGGCTGGTGGTATTGGCTTCTGCCTTGACCTCCACCGGGAAAATATCATTTTCGCGCTGAATCAGGAAATCGACCTCATAGGGAGGATTGTTCTGGCTCCAATAACGGGGCATCACCTCAAACTGTGTGATGAGTGTTTGCAGCACATAGTTTTCTGTCAACGCTCCTTTGAACTCGGTAAACAGACGATTGCCCTCACCAAAAGCAGTCGGTGCAAGCTGCGCCAGACGGCGGAGCAATCCCACATCCACCAGATAGATTTTGAACGCCGACAGATCGTCATAGGCCGACATCGGAAGTCCTGGCGCGGTGCTGCGGTACACCTTGTGGACAAGCCGGGCATCCACCAGCCATTGCAGTGCATCCTCATACTCACGCGCCCGCGCGCCCTCTTTGACAACCTTATAGATGAACTTTTTATTCTCCCGGGCAAGCTGCGACGGAACAGACTTCCAGATCATTGAGATTTTCGGGAATTCGCTGACATTCGGATGTTTGGCAAAGTCGCGCTCGTATGCGCCGATAATTCCGGACAGAGCCTCCTGCATGGCCTCCACGTCGCGCGCCTGCGTCCACATGAGCACAGATTCCGGCATTCCGCCCGTGACATAGTACATTTTGAGCTTCTCATACAGCGGATTGAAAAAAGCATCCGGAAGCGGTTCAAGCGTATCCACAGCATCCAGATAGTTTGCGAGATTCTCATCACCGTTGGCCAGCAAAAACTCCGTAAACGTCATTGGATCAATCTGCATGAAGTTGACCTTGCCCACCGGGAAAGAGGACGGCTTTGCCAGGGCAATGCCCAGCAGCGAACCGGCACAGGCAATGTGATACTGCGGCGCATTCTCGCAGAAATATTTCATGGAGTTGATGACCTTCGGGCAGTCCTGTACTTCGTCAAAAATGATGAGTGTCTTTTCCGGTGTGATCTTCTGTCCGCTGGCCAGCATCAGGTTTTGCAGAAGCCGGTCAACGTCCTTGGTCGTTTCAAAGAACTGCTTATACTCCTCGTGTTCATCAAAGTTAAAGTAGGCTGTATTATCATAATAACGTCTGCCGAATTCCTTGAGAATCCACGTTTTGCCCACCTGTCGCACTCCTTTGAGGATCAGCGGCTTGCGGTAAGGCGAGTTTTTCCATTCCAGCAGTCGTTTCAGGATCAGTCGCTCCATAGAATCCCTCCATCACACTTTTCTTGGAGATTTCGCGTTTTATTTCACACTATTATTATACGCTCCTCGGACCAAAATAGCAATGGTATCACAAAAATTTTTGTTTTTATGATAACGGAATCACATTTTTATTGATTCTATTCCGTTCTTTCACTCTATCGGGGTGAATTTTCACTCCAAAAGGTGAATTTTCATGTTTGCCAATCAGCAATCTCACATTATTATAGCATGTTCTACCATTACACATCACACTTTTATGTGCCCACCCTTCCGACTTGCATTTTTGCAAGAATTTGGGCGGGCTTTTCTGTTTTCTTGCACATCCGCCTGATTTTTCAGGTCTAAGACTTTTTCACCGTATATTCAGTTGACAAAGAAAATTTGTCAGAAAAATCGAAAGGGGAAATGCCCATGACAATTTTTGAAGCCGTCAAATCCACGGTCACGCCGAGGATAGCGGCGGAGCACTACGGTATGACCGTAGCACGAAACGGAATGGTCTGCTGTCCGTTCCACAATGATCGACACCCCAGCATGAAGCTAAATGAGGATTACTTCTATTGCTTCGGCTGTGGTGCCAAGGGAGATGTGATTGAATTCACATCCAAGCTGTTCGGGATCACAGCATTAGCGGCTGCACAGAAGTTAAGCGCCGACTTTACTGTCCAACCGAACAAGCCGTCTGTACTTGCTAAGCTATACCGGTATCGCACACAAGCAGATAATGAAAGCCTTTGCTTCCGTGTCCTGCGAGAGTATCTGCATACCTTGCAGGATTGGAAGGTGCGCTTTTCGCCTCAGACACTGGAGGATGATCCGGATGACCGCTTTGTGGAAGCCTGCCATATGCTCGAATGTACGCAGTATATGTTGGATTTACTGACGATAGGTTCGCCGGAAGAACGAACAGAGTTGGTAAACGACATGATGAAAGACAACAAAATCACGCTCCTGCAGGATCACCTGCGAGAGATCAAGGAGGAATCGAATGAACAAACATGATTACACCGGCGAAAGGCCCTTTTGGTACGACGGTAAAATGGTAAATGAGGTCGGGTTCTGCGAGGACTTTCTGCAGAAGCACCTTATGGTGCGTGTGGGCGGCAGCTTCTTCACCAAGGATGGCCGTATCACTGACGAGGAAAGTGTCCGCAAGGAAATCTATGAAATGCTTCGTCCTTATCTCAACTGCGGTCTTGCCAAACGGGCATCGGGACTTCTGGAAATGGTGAAGCTGGAAGCCTATGTACCCAATCTTCCGGTACACGAAGATCGGCTCCATGTTGCCAACGGTACGCTGTTTCTGAACGGTGAGTTCACCGATCAAAAGGAGTTCTGCCGCAACCGCCTGCCCGTCAAATATGATGCCAACGCTCCGCAGCCTGTGACATGGCTGCATTTTTTATCGGAACTTTTGGAGGACGAGGATGTGTTGACCCTGCAGGAGTATCTCGGCTACTGTCTACTCCCCACCAACCGAGGCCAAACCATGATGCTGCTGAAAGGCAACGGCGGCGAGGGCAAAAGCCGCATCGGTGTGGTCATGCAGAAGATGCTGGGCAACAATCTGAAAAACGGCAGCATTGCCAAGATAGAGCGCAGCCCCTTTGCCAGAGCTGACCTGGAGCATCAGCTTCTGATGGTGGACGATGACATGAAGATGGAGGCGTTGAAATCCACTCATTATCTCAAATCACTGATTACCGCCGAAATGCCCATGGATCTGGAGCGCAAGGGTGAACAGAGCTATCAGGGTGAGATGTACGTCCGCTTTCTGGCATTCTCCAACGGTGATCTGGAATCCCTCTACGATCACTCGGACGGTTTCTACCGCAGACAGCTGATTTTGTCGGTGAAGAAGAAGCCTCTTGACCGTGAGGACGATCCGTTCCTTGCGGACAAGCTCTGTGCCGAAATCGAGGGCATCTTCCTCTGGTGCCTGGATGGTCTTCGTAGGCTGATCAAAAACAACTACCGCTTCACCGAAAGCGACCGCACCAAAGATAACCGTGTGGAGGCCAAGCGTGAGGCTGACAATGTGCTGCTATTCATGCGTTCGGAGGGGTACATCCGACTGAAAGCTGACAGCACCATTACTTCCGCTGATCTCTACGCTATTTATACCATGTGGTGCAATGACAACACCTATAAGCCGTTGGCCGTGCGGACGGTGAGCATGACGCTGAAAAAACACGCCGATGAATTTGGCATCGAGCATGACAACCACATCACTAACCGGCTCGGCAAGCGGGTCAACGGCTTCTGGGGCATCGAGGCTCTGGTGACACCGCCCATTTTATGAGATCAGACACAAAAAACACCATCCCATCCATCCCAAGCATCCCATGTGGGATAGATGGGCGGATGGGATGGATTATTTTAAGTTCATTCAGAAAAAAGGGGGAATCCAATGAAGAAACCGTATTACAAGGAACTGCCGCTGTTTCACATTTATGACAGCAATCTGACCGGAAGCCAGAAACTGCTGATGACGCTGCTTCTGATCGATGACACCTACGACATTTATACCCTCAGTTGCCTTGCCAAGCGACCCACAGAAGACGTGATCTTCGATCTGCAGGAGCTGAAAAAGCGAGGGTATTTTCAAGACAGATGAAAACAGGAAAGAATATATCCGCAAGACGAAATGATTTCACGGAACCGTGCTTCTCGGAAACGAGCACAGGCATTACTAAAAAGCGTGCATCTGCACGGTTTTATGAAATGTTCCACGATTCCGTAAAGTCCGATGTGCCCACCTGCGGACAGGGCATCATACCATCAAATCTGAACGGATTTGCAGTCAATCGAATATTTCACCATACAGCGAAGTTGGTTTGCCAAAGAGTGCATCCGCTTCGCTGTTTTCATTATCCAAAGTCAGGAGGAACAACATGAACATCAGAAATGAGATCAAATCACAGATCATCCGTACCGGGTTTACCATGCAGGAGCTGGTGGATCGACTGGCCGATGAATACGATTGGAGCGACAGCGTTTCCAATCTTTCCGCCAAGCTGCAGCGGGAAAGCATCCGATACAAAGAAGTTGTAGAACTTGCCGATGTACTGGGTTATGACATCGTATGGCAGAAACGGAGGGATAACCGATGAAAGCACAGTACGCCATTCTTCGCTTTGCCAAATACAAGGGTCCCGAGATTGGACACATCGAATCCCACAACGAGCGCACCAAAGAGAAATACGCCAGCAATCCCGACATTGACACCACCCGCAGTCACCTTAACTTCCATCTGGTAACACCGGAACGGAAATACCGTGCGGAGTCCGAAAAGCAGATTGCAGAGGCAGGCTGCCGCACACGCTCCGACAGCGTGCGCGTGGTGGAAGCCCTGGTGACCGCCAGTCCGGAGTTTTTCAAGGGCAAGAAAAAATCCGAAGTCAAAGCCTATTTCACCGAGGCGCTGGATTTTATTCAAAAACATCAGTCGAAGGACACGATCATATCCGCCGTGGTGCATATGGACGAGAAAACGCCCCATATGCACCTTTGTTTTGTTCCGCTGACGGAAGATAAGCGGCTTTCCGCCAAGGAGATCGTCGGCAACAAGAAAAAGCTGACCTGGTGGCAGGATGAATTCTGGAAGCACATGGTCAAGAAGTATCCCGACCTGGAGCGCGGCGAGAGCGCCAGCGAGACCGGCCGCACCCACATTCCGCCGCGGCTGTTCAAGGAGGCGGTGCATCTGAACCGGATGAAGGAGCAAATACTCCAAATTCTAAACGACACCACACTTTTCAATAAGAAGGCCAAGGCCGAAGAACTGGATGCGCTTCTCGGACGATATGTCCCAAGCGTGGAAGCCATGCGGGCAAAGCTGAAGAAATATGACAAACTCTACACGGAACTGACCGAGGAAAACGCGGCGCTGGAAAAGAAGCTGGACTCCTCTTCCCGTGAGAGCATTCAGAAGAAACTGGAGATCCAGCGCAAGCTCTCCGAACTGGACGAGCTTCGACGCACGGTGGACGCCATCCCCGATGAGATCATCCGTGCTTACACCGCACAGAAATATGTGCACCATGGTCGAATGAATCAGGAAATCTGAGGCAATAATAGGTTTGAAAGTGAGGAATTCTATGGCAGAAACCAGGGAAATGAAGCAGGATATGAACGAACAGAAGAAGCAGGCTGTCATGGAGCAGCTCTGGCTGACTTATTACAATGATACGCTTTTTGCAAAAGGGATGATTACGGAAGAGCAGCGCAACAAAATGCGTGTAATGATCAAAAGCCGTACTGCAGCAAAAACGCGATAAGATATACCGGGCGGCAATCGTGGGATGCGGTTGCCGCCCTGACTTTTTTTGACAACCTTTCAGATCAGCTTGAAATATTCACTCTCTTCTGATATATTGTTTTAGGTGATGATTTTACGAACTTTTGAAAGGAGCGATTATGGATATACACTCTGTCAGGCAACAGCTGCGGATGAAAAGCATCTACGATATTCCGCTTCGGGTGACCTATTACGCCCGCGTTTCTTCGGAATCAGACGAGCAGCTGAACTCTCTTGGCAATCAGATTCGCTACTATGAGGACTTTATCCGGAAGAACGCAGCGTGGACATTTGTGCCGGGATATATCGACGAGGGGCTGTCCGGTATCTCCACCAAGCGCCGTGAGAATTTCAACCGCATGGTGGACGATGCTGAGGCCGGTAAGTTTGATCTTGTTATCACAAAGGAAATCTCCCGTTTTGCCCGTAATACACTGGACTCCATCCAGTATACCAGACAGCTGCTGAATGCGGGAGTCGGCGTGTTTTTCCAGAACGACAACATCAACACCTTTGACGAGGACTCTGAACTTCGCCTGTCCATCATGTCCTCCATCGCGCAGGACGAGCTGCGAAAGCTGTCCTCCCGTGTGAAATTTGGGCATCAGCAGGCGATCAAGCAGAACGTGGTGCTGGGTAACAGCCGCATCTTCGGCTACATCAAGGATGACGGACGCCTGGTCATCGACGAGGAGCAGGCCGTGATGGTGCGGGAGCTGTTTGAGCTGTATGCCACCGACGAATACTCCATGAAGCAGCTTGAAACCCTGTTCTGGGAAAAGGGATACCGCAACCACAACGGCAAGAAAATTGCCCACTCCACCATGTCGGGTATGATTTCCAACCCCAAATACAAAGGCTACTATGTGGGCAACAAGGTCAAGGTGGTGGATATGTTCACCAAAAAGCAAAAATTCCTCCCGCCGGAGGAATGGGTCATGTTCAAGGATGAAACCGGCGAGATCGTACCGGCGATCGTGTCCGAGGAGCTGTGGGAACAGGCCAATGCCGTACTGCGCCGAAGGAGCGAGGACGTGAAGAACCGCCAGGGCATCTGCAACCACGCCAACCTTTTGACTGGCAAGCTGTTCTGCACCCATTGCGGCACGCCCTACTACCGCCGTGACTCCGTGGACAGGCAAGGCAACAAAAACTCCAAATGGGTCTGTTCCGGGAAGATCAACAATGGCAAGGACAGCTGCAATTCCATTCCCATCTACGAAAGAGAGCTGATTCCGCTGCTTTTTGAGGTGTTTCGGGACACCCAGGATGCCTCTGCCGCCATGCTGGAAGAATACGAGCGGATGTATCGTGTGATGACCAGCGACGGCAATATCGAAAAAAAGATCGAAGCGGCGCAGGCCTCCATCGAGCTGACTCTGAAAAAGAAAAGCAAGCTTCTGGAACTGGTGGCTCTGGACAGCATCACCCCCGACGATTTCAAGTCCATGACGGCACAGTGCAATGCCGATATCAAAGCCGCCGAGCAGGAGCTTGCCGAACTGCGGGAGCAGCAGGAGTCCAGCGAGGAGTTCCGCAGCAACATGGAGCGCATCCGTAAAGTCCTGCGGGACGCCGAGCATGACTGCCAGAGTGGAGAGATCACCAAGGAGTTTATCGATACCTTCATTGACAAGATCTTCGCCACGCCGGAGGGTGACGGCACCATGCATCTGGCGATCAAGATTTTCACCGGCGAAAGCTGTGAAAAGTATCTGCAAAAGCTGAAAAGGAGGGCAGATCCCGAAGGTCGTACGGGTCACACGTTCAAGAAGATGATCGAGAGCTACGAGAAGAACCTGTAAAAAAGGCTCTTTCGCAAATCGCAGACAAAGGGCGCGGCCAACAGGCCGTGCCCTTTTTGCTGTGATGGACGAAATGACAGAAGATATTCTGCAAAGCCTTCCGGCACGCTCGCTCCGCGCGGGAATATTTTCCATTCCCGCGCGGAGGAGACAAAAGGGCAGGGGACTTGCCGCCCTTGGTGCTCATTTTGCGCAATTTATTTGCAAAAATACCTTATTGCATTTTCTGCTGATTTGATATAAAATTTCAATAACTGTGCATGTATTACTTCAAACGGAAACATACGCGCGCGGGAAAGCGGCGAACCGCGGCGGGCGGCCTGCCGGAATACGCAGGGAGGTGTCCGGATGCGCGCCATCGAGCACTTTAAAACCATCACGCATCATCGCCATCTGGTGCAGCAATACTGTTTTCGCCTCGGCCTGTACTATCAGGGGTTAACGCATGACCTGAGCAAATACAGCCCCTCGGAATTCTGGCGCGGCGTCAAGTATTATCAGGGCTACCGCAGCCCGAACGACGCTGAGCGGCGCGAAAACGGCGTGAGCCTTGCGTGGCTCCACCACAAGGGGCGCAACCGCCACCACTTTGAATACTGGATCGATTACTGTATTGCCGACGACGGTAAGGTCTACATGGGCGGGTGCAAAATGCCGCTCAAATATGTAGCCGAAATGTTCTGCGACCGCATTGCCGCCTGCAAGGTCTATCAGGGCGACAAATATACCGACGCCTCGGCCTACGACTACTACGAAAAGTCGCGCGGCCATATCCTCATCCATCCCGAGACCGGCGAGCTCATCGGCAAGATGCTGCTCGTACTCAAGGAGCAGGGCGAGGACGCGGCGTTCGACTATGTGCGCGCTCTTCTGCGCGAGGAAAAGCAATGTCCGACAAAATGAGAAAACTGTCAGAAGATCGCTTGCAATCCTTCATATTTCAGAGTAAACTATTTTCATTATAGAATTTTAACAGAGGACGGACAAGAACCAATGACTCATCCCTACAAGACGCGCGAGGGCGGCGCGACGGTAACGATCTTTGTACCCTACGATTGCCGGAACCACTGCCCGTTTTGCGTGAACAAGCAGGAATACGCCCATGCTGAGGGCTTCAGCGTGGAGGCGATCCTCAAGAGCATCGCCGTGATGGACGAGATCACGCCGCGTTGCGACTTTGTTTTCACCGGCGGCGAGCCGTTTGCCAACTTAAAAGCGCTCCAGCGCATGCTCGACGCCATCCCCACGACCCACAAGGTCTATATCAACACGACCTTCCCCGTGCAGCCCGGGTGCAGCGCGGAGGAAATGATCGCTTTCACCGAGCGCAATCGCGACAAGATCACCTGCATCAACATCTCGCGCCACCTGACGAAGTATGTCGAGGAGTCACCCGACGAGGTCGTCGCCTGTATCGCAACGCCCAAGCGTGTGAACTGCGTGCTGTACATGGACTATCCCGCCGACGAGCTTGTGGACTACGCAGAGCGCTGGCGCAAGTACAACATCCCCGTGCAGTTCCGCTACGACTACACCGAGACGACGCCCGAGAACCTCTATCAGGAGGAGGGCGACAAGATTTTGGCAGACCTTAAAAAGCGCTTCACCTACAAGGGCCTCGACGGCTGCCGCATGCGCAACGGCTACCACTTCGACTACAAGGGCCTGCACATGACCTACCATAAGACGCTGCCCTATTCCACCATCGTGGAGACGGGTGACGACGGCGTGACCTACGATATCCTCTATGATATCCTCATCAAGCAGACCGGCGAGATCCATTCCGACTGGACAGGTGTGAAGCTCGACGTGGACGCGTACCGCAAGGTGGTCTACGAGCCCTATGATCTGTGCGTGCGCGAGGGCACGATCGATTTTTGAGAAAGGCGGCAATGCTATGAGCTATCAGGCGGCAGTCATCACCGTGAGCGACCGCGCGTCCGCGGGCGTGTACGAGGACAAGAGCGGCCCCGCTGTGGCGGCGATGCTGAAGGAGGCTGGCTACGAGGTCGTGTACACGTCCATCGTGCCGGACGAACAGGAGAAGATCAGCGAAGAGCTCATCTCCTGCGTGGATGAAAAGCACTGCGGCCTTGTCATCACGAGCGGCGGCACGGGCTTATCTCCCCGTGACGTGACGCCCGAGGCGACGCGCGCCGTGCTCGAGCGCGAAATTCCCGCGATCCCGCAGGCGATGATCTATTACAGCTTGCAGATCACGCCGCGCGCGATGCTTTCCCGCGCCGTGGCCGGCACGAGAAGAAACAGCCTCATCCTGAACCTCCCCGGCTCGGAAAAGGCTGCGCGCGAAAACCTGAGCGCCGTGCTCGGCGCGCTTGACCACGCCCTCAAGATGATCGCCGGCGGCGGGCATTGAGTAAAAAGTATAAAAAAAGTTCCCACGTATGAACGCGGGAACTTTTTTTATACTTTTTGCAGGGGGATCATGATTTCAGTGACGAACTTTTCCGTGTCGGTCGTGAAGCCGTAGTCGATGACTGTAATCTCGCGCGAAAATCCGGCGGCGGTGTAGCCTTCCTCGCGGATGAACTGCATCAAGCGACGGTACTGCGCGGGCGACTCGGCGTGGTGTCCGCGGAAGCGCACGCATGCGCAGAGCGAAGCGGGCAGATCAATGACGTCGCCCGCAAAGCGGTCGGCCTCGTCAAGCACGAGGAATTCGCCGTCGTACTGCCCGAAGCTGCCCTTGTTTAAGTGCTCCTGCGATACGCTGAAGCCGACCTTGCCGAGGAAGACCAGCGCTTCGGCCTGCGCGGCGGCAAGACGGCTCGTGGAGAGCTCGAGCGCGGAGTAGTCCGGCGCGGTCAGCGCCGTGTCGATCCAGAAAAGGCGAAGCGCGGGCGAATGGATGAGCGTGATCTCGCCGAGCGGCGCATGCCGCGCATCTTGGAGCTGGCTAAGGCGCGCGTCGAGCTTGCGCTCGATGCGCTTGAGCTCCTTTTGCTTCTGTACGACGGCGGCCTTCTGCGCGCGCAGCTTTTCTTCGATCGTCTCCACATCGCGGTTTTGCAGAAAATCGGCGATCTCGGTGAGTGGCATGTCCATCGCGCGCAGATACCGGATGGTGTTGAGCGGCTCGAACTGGCGGACGCTGTAGTAGCGGTAATTCGTCGACGGGTCGACGTATTCCGGCGAGACAAGGCCGAGCGCCTCGTAGTGGCGCAGGCTGCTCACGCTGAGATGGAAAATTTTTGCCATTTCGCCGATGGAGAAAAGCTGAGGACGAGTCATTTACGTTGCCTCCTGCGCACGTTTTTCCCGCCGCGTGAGGATGGCGTAGGCGATCACGCAGACGAGGATGGAGAAAAGCGACCCCGCGGCGTTGGCAAGGCCCATGGGCAGCAACGTCTGCGGGAAGTATTTGGACGCAAGGTACGCCCCCGGTACGCGCACGAGCAGGATCGAGAGCGAATTGTGCAGAAACGAGATGCCCGACTTGCCGCAGGCGCAGAAATAGCCGCTGAAGCTGAACTGCACGCCGGCAAAGAAGCTGTCCCAGATGTAGCCGCGCAGATATTGCCCGCCCGCGGCGGCGACGGCGGCATCAGGCGTGAAGAGGCCGGCGAGCGGCTCGGCGATAAACTGGATGAGGATGACGACCGCGATGCCGAACGAGCAGGCGATCATCGCGGCGTAGCGCAGCGTGAGACGCGCGCGCTCGGGCTTGCCCGCGCCGATATTCTGCGCGCCGAGCGCCGAGACGGTCGAGAGCATCGACGACGGGATGAGGAAGAGGAAGCCGATGATCTTTTCGACGATGCCGACGGCGGCCGCGTCCGTCAGGCCGCGGCGGTTGGCGATGATCGTGATGATGACGAACGAGACCTGAATAAAGCCGTCCTGCAAAGCGACGGGCACGCCGATCTGAAGGAGCTTACCCATGACGGCGCGCTGCGGGCGAAAGTCCGCGCGGCGGACGGAGATGAGCCTGCGCTTCAAGATGATCGCGAGCGAGACGAGGACGCTCACCGCCTGCGAGAGCGTGGTGCCGAGCGCCGCGCCCGCGGGGCCGAGGTGCAGCGTGCCCATGAAGTAGTAGTCGAGCGCGATGTTGACGACGCAGGCCACGGCGATGAAGTACATGGGGCTCTTGCTGTCGCCAAGGCCGCGAAAGATCGAGGCGATGATGTTGTACGCCGTGATGAACGGAATACCGATAAAGCAGACCGTGAGATAGGCGAGCGTGCCCTGCACGGCCTCCTCCGGTGTGGACATGATGGAGACGATACCCCCGCGCAGCGCGAGCAGCAGTGCCGTCAGCGCAAGAGACAGCAGCATGAAGAGCGTGACCGTGTTGCCGATGGCAGAGGCGGTGCGCTTTTTGTCGCCGCCGCCGGCGGCCTGCGCGATGCTGACCATCGCGCCCATCGCAAGGCCGACGAGCATGACTGTGAGCATGTGCATTACCTGCGAGCCGATGGAGACGGCGGTCGTGCTGGCGACGCCCTCAAACTGGCCGATGATGAAGAGGTCGGCCATGCCGTAGAGCGTCTGCAAAAAGTAAGAGAGCAGATACGGCAGCGAAAAGGACATAACGTTGCGAAAGACGCTGCCGGTGGTGAGATCGTTTTGCATCGGAAAGGACTCCTTATCAGTATAGCATGGAGTCATCATAAACTCTATAACAATTGTAGAGTCAAGCGTAGATTTCTCCGCGCGGAAAAAAGTCTCACTTTCCCGGATAGCCCAGTGCGGCGGAAAGCATCTGCCCTGCGGCGACGACCGCGCGCTCGGCGTGCGCGAACTCGTCCGAGTGCACGGAGCGGAACATCCCCAGTACGCTGACGACGTACTTGAGCGCGCCGCCGCCGGTGAACACCGGCGCGGAGATGGAGCGAAGACCGATCTTATACTCACCGTTTTCCACGGCGAAGCCCGCCTCGCGGCAGGCGGGGAGCGATGCGAGCAAAGCACCCGCGTCCGTTTCTGTGTGCGGGGTGTAGGGCGTGAGCGGCACACGGGCAAGGAGAGTCGCCGCCTCGCTCTCACTCATGCAGGCAAGGACAATCTTGCCCTGCGAGGTGCAGTGCAGCGGCAGCCGCGCCCCAGGCGCGGAGACGATGCGAAGGCTGTCGCGCCCCTCGGCTTGGTCGAGGGCGACGATGTGCCCGTTTTCATAGGTGGAGAGCATGGCGGAGGCGCCGGTCGCTTCTGCCAGATGCTCAAGGTAAGGCCGCGCGAGGGACGAGATGTTCCAGAACGCGCTGGCGCGGCAGCCGTATTCAAAAAGGCGCAGGCCGAGGGCGTATTTGCCGTCTGCGTGCTGTGTGATGACGTCATAGTCGCGCATGGTGGTCAAAAGGCCGAACACTGTGCTCTTGGGCAGCCCTGCGCGCTCGCTGATGGCGGTGAGCGTCATCGCCTCGCCCGCGTCGCTGAGGAGCTGCAAAAGCTCCATCGCCTTCGCCACGGAGCGGATGGTGTTGCCGTCAGTCATAAATCGGCCCTCCCGGTCGAAAATCGTTGCTTGTATTCTAAAAAATACTGCGGAAAAAGTCAAGATTACGATAATATAAAAATATAGTTCGACATTATCGGACAACTGTGTTGCGTAAGAGCGTGATATTTGCTAAAATATCATGCTGTACCATGGAAGAAAGAGGCGTTTCGGATGCTGGACGGCTTTGCAAGATCAATTACATACCTGCGCATCAGCATCACGGACCGCTGCAATTACCGCTGCCGCTACTGCATGCCGGACGGCGGCATTGAAAAGTGCGCGCACGAGGACATCTGTTCTTTGGAAGAGCTGCGCGACATGGCCGCCGCGGCGGTCAGGTGCGGCGTCAAAAAGATCCGCGTCACCGGTGGCGAGCCGCTCGTGCGCCGCGGTGCGGTGGACTTCTGCCGCATGTTATCAGAAATTCCCGGCGTTGAAGAGCTCTGCGTCACGACGAATGGCAGCCTGCTCAAGGAGTTTGCCCGGCCGCTGCGCGACGCGGGCGTCACGCACCTCAACATCAGCCTCGACACGCTGAACGAGGAGCGCTTTCGCGCCATCACGCGCCTTGGTACGCTGCAGGATACCTTGGACGGTATCGAGGCGGCGGAGCGCGCGGGCTTTGCAAAGATCAAGCTCAACTGTGTGCTGCTCGGCGGCGTCAACGACGACGAGATCGCCGATTTTGTGGACTTAACGCGCGAACACCCGTGGCAGGTGCGCTTCATTGAGCGCATGCCGATGGGCTGCGGAAAGGATTTCGGTACATACCTCCCCTCGCAGGCGGTTTTGGACCGCTGTCCGGAGTTGGAGGCCGTTTCGCACGACGGCGTGGCCGCGTGCTACCGTCTGCCGGATGCAAAGGGGACCGTCGGCCTCATCGCGCCGATGAGCCACGCGTTCTGCGCAGAGTGCAGCCGCATCCGCATCACGGCGGACGGGAAATTGAAGCCGTGCCTACATTCGGACGCAGAGATCACGCTGCGGGGCTTGTCCGGTGAGGAATTGGAGCAGGCCATCCGCCGCGGCATTCTGATGAAGCCGGAGCGCCACCACATGGACGAGATTGGCGTCACGGAGACGCACCGCGGCATGTTTGCGATCGGAGGCTGAGAATGGAACTGACGCATTTTAACGAACAGGGCCGCGCCCGCATGGTGGACGTGAGCGAAAAGGTGCAGACCTATCGCGTGGCGCGCGCCGCCGCGATGGTCCGCATGGCAAAAGCGACGATGGACAAGATCAAAGAGGGCTCCATCGGCAAGGGCGATGTGCTGGCGGTCGCGCAGGTCGCGGGCATCATGGCCGCGAAGAAAAACAGTGAACTGATCCCGATGTGCC
>ERZ894203.910-NODE-910-length-19300-cov-35.211172_pt1 | contig 19300 bp, 8 predicted proteins | sample MGYA00380286_ERZ894203 | MGnify/ENA primary metagenome ERZ894203 (study PRJEB32331, sample SAMN06328484) | human gut metagenome | biome: human gut microbiome; feature: stool | host: Homo sapiens | collected 2014-02-06 ... | reverse complement strand
AAGCTCGTACGATGACTTGGGGGCAAGATAAAAAGAAAGACAAAGGCACAGAGAATGAAAGCAGACGCTTATATCTCCGTGCCCTTTTCAAAAGACGCTATAAAACCTCAATGCTGTCAATCAAGCACAATCTGTGCAGTATGTGTCCGCCCACGATAAGCTCTCTCCTCATTGAGCGAAGTGAATGTATATGACTGAGATTTGCGGTTCTTTTCTACCGTTACGGTCAATGTGGAAAGATTGCGTGCCGGATCCGAAACAGAAACGTCAAACGCTGTTTCACCCGATTTCTTTATCATCAGTGCACACGGATTGTCCACCGTAATGAGCAGCCCGTCCAGACTTATCTCTCCTTTCTTATAGAATATGGCCTCAACCGTTCCGTCACGAGAGTCACTCACCGCCTGCACATCCGCCGTATTGCTGATAATGTCCACATTACAGTTATACGTTTGCATAGCCGACTTTCCGATGCCAGGAACAAGTATATAAGCATACGTAGCCGGAGCCTCAGCTGTAGGGTTCTCGTGATTAATCCAGATAGTGCATACATCCTCGCTTACAGCATTCTTGCTCTGCGATTCGTTGATGTCGAACCATGAGCCGGAACGGCTTCCTTTCGTTATGTTTACTTTCTGTTCAACAGGGAAGAAATAACCTACATTCCGATGCCAGATATAATCTACAGGCTGATCTGTAACATCGGAAGCGACCATTGTTTCCGCTCCTCCGACAGAATATACCGCATCTCCCTCTGCAAGGCATTGTTCAACCGCCGTATTGATCGGATCTGACATCGCAGCCTGAATATCGCTTCCCAGACATACGATACGGCCATCAAGGAAGAAATATCCCTTGCGCGCTGACATATCCAGCCCGTCATTCTTATAAATGGAGCGGAATCCGGCCAGTCCGGTCTTTCCGTCGGACAATCCTCCGCAGAAGTCGGCTTCTCCCCGTACGCCCCATTCGGCAGCCAAAGGTATTTCGCTAACCTGCGGACAAGTGACTCCTGGCACACGTGTCCAGTTCCACACAGGAAAGATATTGTAATATTCATCCCCTTCTACACCCAGCGAAAGCGAACCGTCGCTCATAAAATATCCTTTCAGATTCTCCAGATTACCGTTTTCGCAACGGGAAGTACGGTTAGACGAAAGACGCAATCCCACAGAATAGTCAGGACCTTGATAAGCAAGATAGTCACCAATATAATGATAGACAAGGCGGCCGGACTGAGAAGTGTAATCCGCACTTCCGTTCAGCAGAGCAATTCCCTGCTCGTAATCAGCCGCATGCTCCGGATCAATCTGTTTCAATTTTTCCAAAGTGCGGGTAAAGGTAGTACAATTGAGCGCATTTGCACGGCTCACGCTTCTTCCCACGACATTGAAAAACTGTACATGTCCGCGAATACTCGGAAGATAAGTGTCGCACACGAAGCTATGGAGCGTACGCAACTGGTTAGCCGTGGGACGATAGTCAGTACCTACAGTATAAGTTGCCAAACGAGTCACCCCACTAAGCATTACAGGAGCATAACCTCCGATGTAAAGCTGTGCTCCGTGCTGGAAGTAAGAATAGTCGTATTGTACTCCTTCCTCACCCGGATTCACCTGATCTAACGGGCGGAATGTATGAAACACTGCATAATCTACTGTTTCCTTATCCGACTGCAAGCATCCGCGATAGAACCAGTGCAGGGCGACATCCGACTTGTTGGCTCCTGTCTGTTCCGACGGGTTTCCCCCATCTTCTACAAACCATTCGAGCAAGTCACTCTCCAAATCTTCAGGAAGAGCTGTTGCTCCATAGCGCATCAATATAAGAAGCACGCATACATCTTGCGGAACGGAAATCTGATTGTGATACCAGTTATCACTTGCAGGACGCACCGCATTCCAATAAGTCAGACCGTTTACTATTGCATTATACAAATCCTCGTTGCCATAGAGCGAACTTCCTTCTGTCACATAAGCCTGTACCATCGGTTTGAGCCGGCTCACATGCTGCAAGGGAACCCATTCGGGAGTATAGGCGGTGGAAGAATAGTCTATATCTGAAAACGAACCGTTTTCCGTGATCTGCCCCATCCACTTCTGCGCATTCGCATCGGCTCCCGTGGGAGTAGAAGGAAGGTTTTCATCCTTCACTCTTCCCATCATCTTCTGACACATTTCCACAAAAGCAGGGTCTGGAGTTTCGGGTTCTTCCCCCTCGTCGGGAAGAGGAGTTTCCTGCGTTATAGGGTCTTCATCGCTGCATGAAACAAGCATCTGCGAAAGTCCGCCCAAAAGAAAGGCAGAGCCGCAGAGGATACACAAATATCTCAATCGCATCATATTCTTTTGTTCTTAAAGTTTTCACTATAAAGTTAATGTTTTTTCCCGGCCCATTTCCCCGGAGATATCAGTACATCTCCGGAAAAATGAGCGGTCAAATTTATTCTTCTGACGGGTCAACTGTTTTCAGGGAAACGTCATCAAGCCAGAAGCTAACCGGTTTTGTATCCTTGCCAACGAAGCTCGACTTGTTCGTGCTGGCATCAGACTCTTCGTACTTCCATACCTCATGCATATAGACACCAACCATAACCAACTGATTTTCCGGAATATCTACATCCACACTATAATAGGTCCATTCCGTTCCGGCTTCTCCTGTCAAGACAGGCCACAAAGTCTTTGCCTGACCGTCTGCTATTGCATTTGTTTTAGTTATTACAAACTGCGTGCCATTTTCATCAATATAAATGCAATCCAACAAATCCGGACATTTGTTATTAGTTGCAAAAGCAAGATTATCTTCCGTGCTTGCAAAAGCGACATAAGCATAAAATGGCGATTTCTCAGTTCGGTCACTCTTAGCATAAAAACCCAAGCGATACTTGCCAGCCGACACATTCTGCATCGGATAACGCAAGAATGTCTGCCATTTATTAGGAGCTGTTGTAGCGTATTTCAAGGAATGCCCTCCATCTTCTTCCACAACTTCCAGCGTTGTATTATTCTTAGGCCCCTTAACCGACCATGTGTTTGCACGAGCGTAAAAATCCGTCCACAAATTATCTTGTACGATTGCCGGCTCCTTCCCTGCATCAAATGCACTTTCAAAACCGCCGTTCTTTACAACTTCAACAGGGACGAAGATTTCTTCTTCCTCTTCCTCATCAGGCTCATCACCTGCAAGCTGGTAATAATTCACATAGTCAATCTTCATCTCAGCAGGAAAAACCGATGTGTCCACGCCCCAGTTTCCGCCTTCAGTTCCGCCTACAGCCAAACTGATTGCCAAATAGAAAGGCTGGTCGAAAGGCCATACATCTGCTCCGGCATCCATATCCTCCTTTGCATAGGAAACTACCACATTGTCGTCAATCAGAATATCCATCTGACGCTTGGTCCATACCAATGAATAAAGATGATACTGTTCGTCCAAGGCATCCATCGCCGTACTTGCCTCCGGCAATGTTTCCAAAGCGCCGCTTTCGGTCTGCGAAGTATGGAAGGCAGACTTTACCGTAGAATGCGCCGCGTCATCACCCCATACATATTCCATCAAATCAATAGCCGCATATTCACCCGGGAACTCATCAGTAGCCGGAAGCAGACGGATGGAGGGCCACAAGCCTCTTCCAACGGGAATCTTTGCTGATATATCGATCCGTCCGCGCTCGAATGAAACTTTGTCACGCGTAATGACCGATCCCGAAGAATAATCAAAATGATAAGTTTCTCCTGTATAGGCATTCGTTCCGTCATGCGGATCAGCAAAAGCTCTCAACACAAGTTTTCCGCTATCCAATTTCACCGCAGACACATCATTGAGATAGTCCTGCAGTTCGCTGTTCCTCTGATATCCCTCTTCGGCTGTCCAGGAAGAAGCAGACGGAAGGCCTTCACCCAAAAAGTCCTCCGACCACACCAGCTGATAGCCCTCGTATACGTTTTCTTTCACATGGGTCACATAAATCCTGTCCATGTTCAAATCATCGTCCTTGCACCCGATAACAAGCGTGCACAGGAACAGTCCGAGAATTATTCTGTTTTTCATACGCTACTTTCTTTTTTATTCCGCAACTTCCCATCCCGGATTCTGGGTGAGATTTCTGTTCACAAACACCTCATTCTGAGGTATCGGATAGAGATACATCTTGTCCTCCCAGGTACGGGTCTGCACCTGTACACGGGTATAGGCGTTGTTCAGTTTTTCAATACCATAGATGTTACGCACCACCTCACCTATTTTCCACCGGCGGATGTCCCAGAAACGATGGTCTTCGAAAGCCAGTTCAATGCGTCTTTCCTTTCGCACCTTTTCACGGAACTCCGCCTGGCCGGAAGCCACTACCGCAGGCATTCCTGCTGCCGCACGCACTTCATTAAGCGCCTGACGCGCAGACTTCACACAATACTCGTCCGTATAGTCCGGACCCTGCCATTCGTTCATTGCTTCTGCATAGTTGAGCAACACTTCCGCATAACGGTAACCCGGATAATGGTGATATTTCTTCACGGGCGTAACAGGATCGAGCGATACATTCTCGTTCATCAGTTTTTTCAGATAATACCCCGTCAGAGTTCCTCCATCTATCGAAGCACTATTCCTTCCGCCTGCAAGTGGTTCAACCGGCACACCCATCCAGGTCATCCCGTCACCGATAACAGTCAGATACAGACGAGGGTCGCGAGTGGGATTGCCTGCATTGTCATAATACATGTTCGCCACATGCGAAGGATTGTTCCAGTCGAACGGTGTGCCATCCTTCATCTCAAAATCATCTACCAGGTTCTGTGTCGGAGTTGTTCCTCCTTCAGCCCCCTCAAATCCTATAGGCATATTGTTCGCCTCGAACGTGTTGTCCTCATTGTTTTCCGTCCAGAAAATCAGCTGCGGACTGTTCAGTACAATGTTTCCTCCTTCTGCATTGTAAAGCGGGTCGGAAGCAATGGAAGGCAGGGAATATTTGCCCAGCCCAATGACATCGTACGCAGCCTTGGCCGCCGCCTCCCATTTTGCGGAAGCGTCGCCCGTTCCGGCAAAGAGCGGACTTGCCGCATACAGCAATGCGCGAGCACGGATAGCTAATGCAGCCCCGCGGGTCACACGCCCTGTTTCATTAAAGAAGTCCGCCTGGTCTAAAGGCAATTCCGGCGCCACGGCCGCACATTCTTCAGCAACAAAGGCTATCACATCCTGAAAAGATGTTTTTGTAACCGAATTTATCTCATCAAGAGAATAAGTGCGAGTAAGCAAAGGCACATCTCCGTAACGTTTGGCCAGTTCAAAATAATACAGCGCACGCAAGACTCTCACTTCATGCTTGTACATCTCGGTCTTTGCCAGATTGTCTTCATAGTTGGGATCCCACTCAAAACGTTTCAGATTGTCCTCCGAATAATTTTCAAGAAACGAATTGGCATCATGAATCACCCCATAATACGTTCCCCACTTGTCATCTACCAGATTGATAGGACTCCAGGCATTCGAATAAATCTTATATACGGCATTGCTGCTCCAAGTGTATACAGCATTGTCCGTAGCCGATTCGCGAAGTGCATTACTGATCACTCCATAATCTTCCGGGACCTCACGGTAAACAGCCGAAGCCAGCCGGGTAACATTGTTAAAGTAGCCGTAAGCGTCCGACTTGTCCATTCCCTGCGACTCATCAAAATCGAGATAGTTGCAGGAAACGAGGCCGACGGAAGACATCAGTATATAAATCAATTGTTTTCTTAACATAGCATTGTTCTTTAGAAGTTAATGTTCAATCCGAAATAGACGGAAGTCATATCGGGATAGTTTATCGTCAGGTCCTCGCAGTTCATATACTTTATATGATCGATCGAGAACAGATTATTGGCTCTGACATATACCTGGCATTTATCCATTTTCATCGCTTTAGCCCACTTGTCCGGCAAATTGTAATAGATATTCAGGTTGCGCAGCTTAAAATAAGAACCGTTTTCAAGCCACTGCGTACTGTTGCGGAAATTGTTCGCATTGTCAAGCGTTGTCAGACGAGGCACCGTAGCAATATCCTTTGTGTCTTCGGTCCAGCGTATATTGTCTTCCAGATACCACTTTGTCAAATTACTGTTACCATTGCGCATGGGCCAATATACACTCCGCACATTAAGCATCTTGCTGAACTGGCCTACTCCCTGAAATACCATGTCCATTCCAAAGCCACGATACTCAAATCCAAGGTTGATGCCATAATAGATTCCCGGAACCGTAGTAGAGTATCCGATAGGCACAACATCATAGTCATCGATGCGTCCGTCACCGTTCTGGTCCTTGTATTTGATATCACCAGGACGCACATCTGAGAACAGTTGCGAAGGACTGTTGTTGATGTCCTCCCAATCATTAAAGTAACCGATAGCCTCCAGTCCATAGCACTGGCCCACGCGGTCACCTTTCTTAGAAAGATAGTCGTAGGGCTGATATCCTTCTCCATTTTCTTCTACCTCAGTCTTCAGCCAGGAGAATGTACCTCCCACATAATAATTGAAATCACGTCCGGCCTTGTCCGCCCATTTTACGCCCAGGTCAATGCCTTTCGCATTCATTTGTCCAATGTTCTGCTGGGGAATTCCGGTTCCGATTACGGCTGAATACATGTTGGTTCCGTCTACAAGCATATCCTTTCTCTTGTCATAATAACCGTCGAAAGTTAACGACAGGCGATTGTTCAGCATACCCAAATCCAAGCCTACATTATATTTGTCAGACATCTCAATAGTCAGATCTGTTATCGGAAGCGTTCCTGCGATTATTCCTCCGAAACCCACTGGCGGATTCTGGAACTGTGCACCTCCCGCGGTAATCCAGAAGCGTTCGTCCAAGTCATATGCAATGTCATCGTTTCCGGAACGTCCCCATGAAGCACGCAACTTCAGAAAGTCAAATACAGACTGGTTCTTCATAAAGTTTTCATTGGAGATTATCCAACCGGCAGATACCGCAGGATAAGTGCGGAACTTATCTCCATCACTCAGCACACTGGTGCCGCTACGGTTCACCACAACATCAAGCATATACTTTCCAGCATAATTATATCCTCCTGTAAAGATATACGACTGACGCTTGCGTGTATTGTTGCGTCCCATAGGAGTATAAGACTCCTGACGGTATTGCAAAGTTCCGGTCACACCATGCAAGCCGAACGCACGATCATAACCGACCTTCGCATCAATTACCAGACGGATGAACTGGCTGTTCAGCCCAGTGTTCGATACAGACAAGGCACTGTTATCACCCCTCACCTCTTTGCGGGACGTATAATCGCCGGTAGCCGGCAAACGGACTGGTGTATTGATTTCATAATCATAGTTCTTGCTTCCTGTTTCCTGAAACACTGCATCATTATCGTATGCAATCCCGACTTCAGCCTTCAGCCCTTCTGTCCACATCGACAAATCCTGAAGAATCCGCAAGTCAGATTGCAGCAGGCGGCGGTTTGTCTTATAATATCCCACATCCGCAATCTGCGCAATGGGATTCTTTCCGAACATCTCATCGCCTCCCCATAAATTCGTAGTCGTACGGATAGGAAATGCCGATGCTGGCGTGTGATACAGAGATGCATAAATATTCTCTTCCGTAATGTTCGGACGATTCTCTTCACGCAACAGTCCGAACATAGATAAAGCCACCTTCGTATACCGGGTTACATCAACATCCAGATTCATCCGCACGTTCAGATCATATTTACGCATCTGCGAATTATAACGTTCCGTAAATGATTTGCTCCATGATTTGCTTAAGATGCCATAATCATTCTTGTAGTTGATCAGTGTATAATAGCGCAGTTTGTCACCTCCTCCACGGAAAGAAATATTGAACTGATTGTTTACCGAATGCTTGCGTTGTGCAGCATCCAGCCAGTCCACGTTAGGATACAAGTCCGGGTTAGATCCATTACGGAAAGCGGTAAGAGCGGCCTGGTCATATTGCAAAGTCAATCCGTCATAATACAAAGCCTCGTTCTTCATCAGGGCATATGTATAACCGTCTACAAATTCCGGCTCATTGACAGGAATTCCCATGCCGTATGTATAGCTTACATCAATATCACGCTCCTTATATTGTCCGCGTTTCGTTGTCACCATAATTACTCCGCTGGCACCTCTTGTTCCCCAAAGCGCTGTAGCCGCTCCATCTTTCAATACGGAAACGCTTTCTATTTCCAGCGAATTCAGATATTCCAGATTACGGGGAATCCCATCAACAACAATAAGAGGTGACCGCCCCATCTGACCATGAATGGACAAACTGGCCCCTCCACCTGAATAGCTTGTATTCTGCTGTACAGTCAGTCCCGGAATCAATCCGTATAGGGCATTGCTTATGTCTGGGGTAGAATTCCTCCAGATATCTTCTCCTGACAGGGTCGCAATCGACTGTGTCTGGTTTTCCGCTGTACGTAAGACTCCCCGATTCTCAATGGCCGCATCCCGTGATTCAAGACTGACATTCACCACAGGCGAATCAATCCACACACGTTTGCTGCGACAATCCGCATAAACCACTTCTATATAATCACCCTGCTCGGCCTCGATTGCAAAGGCACCGTCCTGATCTGTCAGAACGCTCTTACCCGGATTCCCGACAACAGAAACCACTGCTCCCAATACGGGAAGTTCCCGACTGTCTTTCACGGTTCCGGTTATGGTATGCTGAGCCGCCGCCGACAACGATACGGCTGCAAAACTCAAAGCCAATATATAATTCTTTCTCATTGTTACTATCTTTTATTTATCATTCATTCTTACCATCCGGGATTCTGAACCAACCCGTACTTCTTGTTGATTTCCTCCAGCGGAATCGGACACAGATAATAGCGGTTACTCCATTCCTCAACCCACACCCGACGGTTTTCCATACCTTCCTTGATTTCATAATGGAAATGACGCTGCTTCACCGGCTTCTTGCTGTCATCCGGATCCAAATAATCCGGATAAATCTCAAGCCTCCGCAAAGGCACGTCCAAATAATCCTTATGTTTCCAACGGACAATATCGTAATAACGCACCTCTTCATAGCCGAATTCCAAAGCACGTTCTTTCAAAATCGCTTCACGCAGGGCTTCTCCCGGAGCGGCCCTTTCCGGAGTCAACGGCCACATATCCACACGGCCCCGCACCAGATTGACATAATCATAAGCTGTACGTCCGAACTCATCCCGCTGCTCTGCAATGCCCAACTCATTCATAGCCTCAGCAATATTCAAATAAACCTCAGGAAGACGCATCAACGGACACTGATAAAACTTGTTCTGCAACTCATTCAACTGATCCTGCACGTGCTTGCGCATAGCAAAGCCTGTATATCCCTGAGCAGCCCAGCGCCAGTTCTGTCCTCCCCCCATAAACTTTGGCTGTTCGCGACCTCCCTGATAGATTTCAGCCTCACGAGCCCAAAACTTGTCGCCGTTCAGAACCACTGTTTCGTACAGACGGGGATCACGCAACTCGTTTCCATCCGCATCAAAGAAAGGATAGTCACGATGATCGGGATTGTCCCAGCTGAACTCCGTTCCGTCTTTCATCTGGAACATATCCACATAGTTCAAAGTCGGCGTACAAACCAAATAACGAACCTGATTTATGGCATTTCCATTCAAGTCCCATCTGATCCAGCGGTGGCTGGAGATAAGTACTTCCTTATTATAACGTTCAAAATAACCGGTATAAAAGTCATTCCGGGGATTCCCTGTATCAACCAGCTTGTAGAACTCTCCATTTTCCTGATTCTTGCGGAGAAAATCCAGTCCGGCATCCAAAGCATCCTGCCAGCGGGCATTATCCTGATTTCCCCACCATACATAATGCTTGTCGGCAGCTTCCCCTGCCATATAAGGTTCATTACTGTTGAACAGCGGACTGGCGGCAAAAAGCAGCAGACGCGATTTCAAGGCCAAAGCTCCTGCGGCCGTCATACGCCCGTCATCGGCAGCACTGACACTCCAAGGCAGCAGTTCGGCCGCCTCATCGATCAGCGCACAAATCTTCTGGACAGCCTCCTCCACCGTCATCCGTTCCATATTCATGTCATCATCCGGCTTATAGGCATGATCAACCCAAGGCATACCGCCCAAGTTACGGAACATCTGTACATAATGATAGGCAATGATCATCTTCGCCTCTCCTTTGCGTATGCGTTTCTCTTCTTCGGTCATGTCCGGCACCCGGTCAACATTCTCCAGGAAGATATAAGCCTGACGAATGCCATACGTGGCCGAGAACTCGCCATGCTCCTCATTGTACATCATGGAATAAGCACTTCCTGTTGATTCAGAAGATGTCAGCGTACCCTTGTGGTATAGTGAACCTCCCGCCTTGTTATGGTCCGCCAAATCCGTTATTGATTCCAGCACACCCCAATTCAAACGGTTGTTATGCGGCATAAAGTCAGGCAACGAATGATAGACCTGATTCAAAGCCTGCTCAGCATATACCTTCTTGGCATAAACGCTGTCTATGTTCATTTCATCGCTTATCGGCTTTTCCAGAAACTTGTCACCGAACTTAAAGTCCTCGCAACTCATAAAGGCCAGAGAAGCCAACAAGGAATATCCTATTATATGTTTTTTCATAATCGTATCATTTAAAAAGTTAAGTTGACACCGAAGTTGAATATCTTAACCACCGGATAAGTATCTCCATACAGGTCCGGATTCGATTCCGGATCCATAATGCCAAACTTGTCGAATGTCAGCAGATTATAGGCAGTAAATTTCAATCCCAACTGGCTGATGCCGATTTTCTTCAATCCGGAATATCCGGTAAAATTATAGCCTACTGTCAGATTCTTCAGCTTCAGATACGAACCGTCCTTCACCCACAGCGTGGAAGTTGCAGAGTTATGGCTGGAACTGTTGAAAGAAAAACGGGGCTGTGTTGCCGTAGCAGCCGTTTCGGGCGTCCAGCGGTTATCTACCTGATACTGCATCAGACCGCGTGACTCATTGTTGAACGGCTTGCGGAAATGGTCAGCCAGCAGAAGCGAACGCTCGGCTGTTCCCGTCCAGTTCATGGAGAAGAAAAAGCCTTTATAGCTTGCCCCAAAGTTCAGACCGAACGTATAGTTCGGATTTTCCGAGAAACCGATTTTCGTGATATCATGCTCCACATCAATCGAACCGTCGTTGTTCAGGTCCTTGTATTTGGCATCACCCGGATATACGGGAACCGTAGGCCTGGGCAAACCCTCTTTCAGTTCTCCGTCAGCCGTAAAGTCATCTTCAGAATAAAAACCTTCGGCTACATAACCAAATATAGAGCCGACCGGCTGTCCGGTACGCCACATATAAGGTTCATTCGGTTCCACCTCATCCTGAAACACGATTTCATTTTCCGAATGAGAAACGTTCGCATTAATATAATAATCGAAGTTTTCGTTCACCCGCTCAGACCAGCCGATTTCAATTTCATAACCTTTGTTGTTCACTTTGCCCATATTCACCACCGGCAGCAGATCAGAGGTCAAAGCAGTCATCCCCGGAATAGTCTGACGAGAGATCAAGATGTCTTTTCTGCTCTCACGAAAAACATCCACCTTCACTTTTAAGCGGTTTTTCAAGAAATTCATGTCAACTCCATAATTCTGCTTCAAAGCCGTTTCCCAAGTCACATCAGGATTACCCAGACGGCTTTCAACCGCTCCCTTCAATGCAGTGGAGTTGTTCAAGCCGAAATTATAGCCCCAATGGTAGTTTTTCCAACTGCTGTCTACACTGCCCAACTGGTCAACCTTATAACTGTCTGGCAGATACAGGTAACGGGCATTGCTCATGTTATCATTACCGACCAAACCGACCGATGCACGTATCTTCAGAAAATCGAGGAAATGCAGATTCTTCATAAACTTCTCCTCACTCACGATCCATCCCAAAGAAAAGGCGGGGAACGTACCGAAACGCTTGTCAGGAGCAAAGTTCTCGGAACCGTTATAACCGATATTGAACTCTGCCAGATAACGCGACTTATAATCATAAGTGACACGGCCAACCAAACCTACATATGCCGTAGGCAGCCACGCCCATTGGGAAGGATAATATTTCTTGTCCTGGTTATACAGAAGCAGCGCGCTTACATTGTGGTCGCCGAACTTGCGCGCATAGCGGATGCTGGCTTCAAAGTACCAATTTCGTCCGCGTGAAACCGATTCCGCATAGTTTAACTTCTCGGAAAACTCACCAGAAGTAGGAACAGTAACCAAATAAACGATGTTCTTGTTAAAGCCTGGATCGGCAGGAGACAGTCCAGAACCGTCCAGTTCCGACTGATAATAAGCTTCTACAGATTCAATCTTCCCTTCGCGTCTTTTCGTGTAAGTATAGTCCGTATTATAGGCACCTTTCACTTCAACCGACAATCCCTTGGTCAAGAAATCAAGATTCTGCACAAGATGAAGGTCCAGATTCATCGTGTTGGATATACTCTGATGATATCCCCTTCCATAATATTCACCGATAGGATTGGACATCTTGATATTCTGGAATCTTTGAGGAGTTACGATCACGTCCCCGTCAATGACACCTGCAGAAGCGAATGGTTGTGACCAGTTGATTGATTTCCACAACGAGCTGTTGTTTGTCGGCTGCAACTTGTCGCCAACAATACCACCAATACCTATTTTCAATGTTGTGGATTTTGACAAATCCAGATCGAGATTGGCACGATAGTTATAGCGGTTATACTTATACCCCAAATTCTCTTGGCCAAAATCCTTGAACAGACCGTCCTGATACAGATAACCCAATGAAATGAAGTAGCGCGCCCGGTCCGTACCTCCCGAAATGTTCAGATTGTGCTGGGTCTGTATGGCCGCGTTGTTCGTCATATACTCGCGCCAATTGATATTCGGATAAATCAGAGGCTCGTCCCCCAAACGGAAACGTTCCAATGCATAGCCGTTAAACTCAAAGTTCTCCGTTCGTCCGTCATTCTTCTGCAATTCATTGTACATGGTCGCATAAGTATAGCTGTCTGCCATCTCCAATGTACGTGTAACCATCTGCACACCGACCGAAGAGTTTACCGATATTTTGGCCTTACCTTCCTTACCGCGACGGGTGGTGACCAGAATCACACCGTTTGCACCTCTCACTCCGAATACAGCGGTAGCCGAAGCATCCTTCAGAACGGTAAGGGTTTCGATTTCATTCGGATCCATTTGGAAGAAACTGCGTTCCACACCGTCCACCAGCACCAAAGGTGAAGCTCCGCTCTCAGTCAGCGATCCAATACCGCGGACGAACAGTTTAGGATCTTCCGCACCGGGCTGACCGCTGGTCTGCACGGAAGAAAGTCCTGTAATCTTTCCGGCCAACGCATTGGCCACACTGGCATTCGGCGACTGAATCAGATCGTCCGTACTGACAGAAGCAATGGCTCCCGTAAGCGTTTCTTTCTTCTGTACGCCATAGGCCACTACCGCCACCTCATCCAAGGCAACAGAAGATTCGGACATTGTTACGCTCACCGTCTTCCGGCCCCGCAAAGCTATCTCCTGTGTTTCATACCCCAAATAAGACACAACGAGCACGTCCTTTTTCAAATCGTTTACCGTAACCTGAAACATACCGTCCAAGTCTGTAATTGCTCCCAAAGAAGTGCCCTTTACTTTTACCGAGGCTCCAATGACCGGCTCGCCCGCTCCATCCAGCACCTTCCCGCTGACTGTAGCCTGCCCGAATGAATAAACAGCTGAGCACAGCATCAGCAGCAAGACACACAGACGAAGCTTGTACCTGCATTTTTCTTTTGGTTCATTCATAACATTTTGATTTTAAAAGTGATTAATTTTAAGGTTATCCTGAAACTGTTCTCCATACACTTAAGGTGAGTGCTTTTCTTATTATTTGTAAACAAATATAAAAGGAGAAAAACAAAAAGGACCGAGCGATACATACAAAAAGAGGTGCATAAACAGACATCACCGGCAAACAGACTCCTGCATGTACGAATAATGCACCTCCGCACACAAATAATACACCTTCGGCAACTGCTTCAGAACGGCAATTATCAGGTACAAACCGGGCGGAATATTCTAATCCCACTCATTCATCGATTGCCCGCGAGGATTTTTTGAGTTCCACGGCACACGTTACGGTTCACGTACCCGGACCGTAAAGTCCAAGTGCAGGAATATAGAATATAAAAGCATACCGGCAAATTGGGTACGGGACTAAAGAAGATTGTCCGCCTTATTTATTATAGAATTTTTTATTATATTTGTAACCTAAATAAGCACAACTTTTTCTGAAAACTATGAAATACAACTTTTTTATCCATATAATTCTGTGCTTCACCCTTTTTACAGCCGGACTGACGAGAAGCCAGGCACAGCATCTCTCATTTGGACATATAGACAAAAGCGACGGCTTATCCAACTATTCCGTTACTTCCATTTATCAGGACAAAAGAGGACTTATGTGGTTCGGCACAGCCAATGGAATCAATCTTTACAACGGAAACAGCATCAAGACATACCAAAAAAGCAGGAGCATTTCCAACGGTCCTTGCGACAACCATGTCAAATATATTGTCGGGAACAAAAAAGACTGCATATTCTTCGGAACGATGACCGGGGTTTCCGCTTACGACTTAAATAAGGAAAAGTTCTCTACCATCTTCGGAGAAGGAGCCGACTGCCTGATCTTTAATAAATTTCTATACCTAGCTCACAAAAACCGGATATTCAGATACGACGGACATGAATTCAAACCATTCCGCGAACTTCCGCAGGAATGTCACATCAGTTCTTTATCCATAAAAGAAGACTCCATGCTCGTCGGAACGAAGCAGAACGGACTCTATCTTTTCCATCATGAGAAGCTCATCCACCTCATCCCCCAAGGAAATGTGACAAGCATTTTCTGCGACAGCTATGGAACTTGTTGGATAACCAACAGCAGGGACGGTTCAGGAATCTATATTATACAAAATGGAAAAATCCGCAATATAAAGAACTATAAAGGCAAGCCCAATATCCTGAGTTCTAACTTTACCCATTGCTGCTGTGAGGATAAACAAGGCAACATATGGATAGGAACCATCAACGGCCTGACTCTTTACGACAGAGAGAAAAACAAATTCGTATGCTACACTCCGGCAACATCCGGAAAAGGACTCAGTTATCCGTCCATATGGAGCCTTTATTGTGATGTTCAAGGTACAATCTGGGCCGGCACATTTTATGGGGGTATAAATTACTTCAACCCGCAAGAACAACAACCCTACCACGAATACCACATAAGCATCCAAGAAAAGAACGGACTTAGCTCAGGGGTTATCTGCCGGATGACTGAGGACAACGAAAACAATCTATGGATATGCACAGAAGGAGGAGGACTCAACAAATATAACCGCAAGTCGCACACGTTCAAATGGTTCCGGAAGGAAGACAATTTTCTTAGCGTTTCAAGCAACAACATAAAAGCTATCTACTATGACTCCTTGCGCCAAGAATTGTACCTCGGAACGCATCTGGGTGGCCTGAACAAGCTCAATCTACGAAACGGGAAGTTTACACATTTCCGCCATAACGCAAACAATCCCAGATCTATATCCTCCGACATTGTGCTTGACATCATTCCGTACAAGAATCATCTGCTGCTTGCCACACACAACGGGATAAACATCTTTCATCCGGGAAGCGGTCAATGCAGACCGCTGATCAGCAACAAACAAGACAGAATGGTAACGATGTCACCATCTCAACTGCTTTTAGATAAGACCGGTCTTTTATGGATTGTAAATATACGCGACGGAGTATGCACATACAATACCGAAAGTAAAAAATTGCTCCATTATAAGCACGATGACAAAACAGCTCAAAGCATCAGCAGCAACCTCATCAATTCCATCTTTGAAGACAGCAGGCAAAGAATATGGCTATGCACCAACGACAACGGCATTGACATGTACCACCGCTCAAACAATTCTTTTGAAAATTTCAATTCCGCAAAAAACGGCTTGCTCAGTGATGTCGTATATAATATTTGCGAGCTAGCTCCAGACAGCCTGCTCATGACTACCGACAAAGGCATTTCAATCTTTGACTGCCGGTCTCAGACATGCACCAACTATGCCAATATTCCGCTGGACTTTCTGAAAAGCAACGCACTTTACCGAAGCAAAGACGGAGAAATCTTCATCGGGGGTGTATCCGGCATGATTTCATTCCGACCGAACAGCCTCGAAGAACCGTCCGGAACATATAATTTGTTTCCGGACCGTCTGATTGTCAATGACCAAGAAATAGCAGTGGATGACCCAAGCGGCATCCTGTCGGCCAACCTCTCAAATACAGACAAAATAACTCTCAATGCAAAACAGAACCTTTTCCAAATAGGCTATGCGATAACCAATTACCTTCCGTTCAACGAAGACGTAATCTACTATCGACTAGAAGGATTTTCCAACCAATGGAATCTCATGAACGAACAGCGCATCGTAACATATAGCAATCTCAGCCCAGGAACATATACACTAATAGCCAAAGCACAGGATAAATCGGGGAAGACCACCGCAGAAAACCAGCTCAAAATACAAGTGCTTCCCCCTTTCTACCGGAGCTTCTGGGCATACCTGATCTATACATTCTGCATTACGGCTACCGTATTCTGGTTGCTCAGGGTCTACAAGCACCGGATCAAACTACAAGAGATGCTCAAATACGAACAACAGCATACGGATGATGTCGAAAAACTGACGCAAAGCAAACTGCGCTTCTTTACCAACATATCGCACGAATTCCGAACTCCGCTGACACTTATAATCAGTCAAATGGAAATCATCCTGCACATGCAGTCCTTCAGCCCGAATCTGCACAACAAGCTGAAAAGTGTATACAAAAACAGTCTTCAGCTCAAAGAACTTATTGACGAACTGCTGGATTTCCGCAAACAAGAACAAGGACACATGTACATCAAAGTAAAAGAACACAATATTGTCAAATTCTTATATACGACCTTTCTTGCATTTCAAGAATATGCTTCCCAGAAAAAGATTACATTCGATTTCCAGAAAACATGCGACAGTATTCTTTGCTGGTATGACGAGAAACAAATGCGGAAAGTTTTCAACAATCTTTTGTCAAACGCCTTTAAACACACACCGGAAGGCGGACGCATTACAGTTTCAATAAAGAAAAGGAATCAAGAAATACTCATTGAGGTAACAGACAATGGGGACGGAATACGTCCTGAAGACATAGAGAAGATTTTCGACAGATTTTATCAAACAGAACATTTATCTCCTTTTTCATCGGGAACGGGCATCGGGCTGGCCCTCACGAAGGGAATCATCGAACTTCACCACGGACACATTGAAGTGTTCAGTGAACCGGAAGAAGGAAGCACTTTCTGCATACACCTGAAAAACGGAAATGCACATTTCACCCCAGAAGAATTGGACAACGGAACACCGGAAAACTATGCAGTGGAACAAACAGCGACTACTGATCCGGAGCAGAAACCGCTCGCTGTATTGCCTGCTAAGGAAAAAGCGACAGATTATCCGAATGCGAAACCATACAAAATGCTGGTGGTAGAAGACAATGATTCCCTGCGACAGATGCTGGATAATGTATTCAATCCTTTTTACGAAATCATAACGGCAAAAAACGGGAAAGAAGCACTTGAAATGGTAAAGTCTGACCATCCCGACATCGTAATCAGCGATGTTCTCATGCCTATGATGTCAGGCACCCAGCTTTGCCAAGCCATAAAGCGGGACATAGAAACCTGCCATATTCCCGTCGTCTTGCTCACGGCTCAAACTTCTCCTGAGCACACGATTGCCGGATTCAGATACGGAGCAGACGATTATATAACCAAACCGTTCAACGTGAATGTATTGTTATCGCGCTGCAACAGCCTTGTCAATAACCGTATCATGACAAGGGAGCATTTCAGCAAAGAACCGTATACAGCTCCTAGAATCTTAGGAACCAGCGAATCGGAAGACTTATTCCTGAAACAACTGACAGAAATGATCGAACAGCACATCGATGATCCTGACTTTAAAGTGAATGCACTGACCGAAAAAATGAACATGGCGAGAACAAAGCTATATACCAGACTCAAATTGATAACAGGAGAAACCCCCTCCGAGTTCATCATGTCCCTGCGCCTGAAGAAAGCAGCGGATATGCTGGTTTCACAACCGCAACTGACCATATCCGAGGTTGCCGACCGGTTGGGATTCAGTACCCCCCGATACTTCAGCAAATGTTTCAAAGAGAAATACCACATAATTCCACAAGAGTTCCGCAAGATACAGTCGGAGAAATGACCCTTCATTTTACATGACAGAGGGCACAAAATATATACACGCAACATAAAAAGGATGTGTCAGCAAAGAGTAAAATAGAGTTTATATCGAATAATCTTTGACTTATCTTTGTGGTCTAAAAAGTTCAATTGATGTATTACGACAAGATTTGCCACTGTCATAGCCAGGTGCTTGCTGCGACAGGATTAACTCCTGTTGAGTTTGATGCCTTGCTAATAACTTTCAAGTACCATTGGGATGAATATTACAGCCATTTTACCTTGGAAGGCAAAGTGCGCCAGCGTATATCTTACAACAGGAAGACCAGTGTGTTGCCTCTGATTCAGGACAAAATGTTCTTCATACTGGTATATCTGAAGGCCAATCCCCTTCAGGAACTCCATGCCATTCAGTTTGAGATGATCCAGCCCCAGGCCAACAGATGGATTCACCTTCTTTCGGAGATTCTCCGGCGCACATTGAAAACGCTCGGTGAATTGCCGGACCGTAACTCCAAACGTCTGATACACATTCTTCAGGGATGCGAAGAAGTCTTGTTGGACGGAACCGAGCGGCCTGTTCAACGCCCTTTGGATGAAGACTGGCAGTCTGTGCTATAGTGGCAAAAAAACTCATAGCATAAAGAATAACCTGCTATGTACCAACAATCTTAGGATTGTATGGCTGAGCTCCACATACGAAGGCCACGTCCATGACAAAAAGATTTGTGATGAAGAGCCTCTTCTACTCCCCAAAGGCATCAGGCTCTGGCAAGATACAGGTTCCATCGGACACAGACCGGATGGGGTTGAAACATGCATGCCCAAGAAGAAACCTAAAGGAAAAGAGCTTGCTACTGTTGAAAAACAAGGGAACAGGCGGATTTCCGGAACCAGGATTAAAGTGGAGCATGTCATAGGTGGTATGGAAAGATGCCGTATTATCTTTTTTGTTGAAGAAACGGCAAGATGCTTCTTATATCCTGCCGTTTCCCATTCACATGGAAACAC
>ERZ894203.889-NODE-889-length-19545-cov-9.487173_pt1 | contig 19545 bp, 15 predicted proteins | sample MGYA00380286_ERZ894203 | MGnify/ENA primary metagenome ERZ894203 (study PRJEB32331, sample SAMN06328484) | human gut metagenome | biome: human gut microbiome; feature: stool | host: Homo sapiens | collected 2014-02-06 ... | reverse complement strand
GTGCAGAAGAACTTGCATTTAACTTCCGTAACTTCTATACCGGTAATCACAGCCTGCATATCTCCTGGCTCAACTTCTGGGTAGTATTCCCCTTACTTTACCTTATCTTCTTAAACATCGAACAGCTTTACAACCGCCGCGCTCAGTTCTGGCAGATAATCCAAAAACTCTTTATTACCAGCTGTTACGCTGTTACAAGCATTATCATATTACTCTATATAGCGCGTATTGCAGGCTCAACCTCCAGAATGTTTATCGCAGTATTCTGGATATTGAGCTTTATACTGCTTGTAATCTTTCGTTATATCGTAAAAAAGATACTTGAAAAATACCAGCTTCTGCAAATACCCGTACTTATCATTGGCGCAGGCAAAACGGCAGAACTACTTGTGCAAGGCATCAAAAACGATGCCGGTATGGGGTATAAAATAATAGGACTTTTAGAAGACAACAATGTAGAACAGGGCATACTTGAAAACTACCCTGTCTTAGGTAAATTCAGCGACGCAGAACAAGTAATAGTAAAATACAATATCAATCACGTCTTTATAGCAGCACCGGGCTTAGAACAAGGTAAACTAACAAAACTAATCTACAAAGTACAGCCCTTAGTAAAAAGCATGGGCGTAATACCAAACCTTGTAGGTGTACCTATGGGCGGAATAGAAGCAGAAAGCCTGTTTAACGAAAAACTAATGCTTTTGCGCTTAAAGAATAACCTTGCAAGACCAATAAACAGATGGATAAAAACAATCTTTGACTACGTGCTTACAGTAACAGGCACAATAGCAATAAGCCCGATACTCATAGTAATAGCCTTATGGATATACAAAGATTCACCGGGGCCGGTAATATTTAAACACAGGCGTATAGGCAAAAACGGTAAAGAATTTAACTGTTATAAATTCCGCAGCATGTGCGTAGATGCTAAAGAGAAATTAGAACACTTGCTCAAAACAGACCCGGAAGCAAAAGCGGAGTATGAAAAATACCATAAACTTGAAAATGACCCAAGAGTAACAAAATGCGGAAAATTTTTACGTAAAACCAGCATTGATGAATTACCGCAAATTTTTAATGTGCTTAAAGGTGAAATGAGTTTAATAGGTCCACGTCCATATATGGTAAGCGAATATCAGGAGGAAAAAGATCTTTTAAAAAATATTATAATTGCAAAACCAGGGATAACAGGGTATTGGCAAGTGTCAGGAAGAAATGATGTAACTTTTAAAGAAAGAATAGCCATGGAAGACTGGTATGTGACAAACTGGAATTTATGGATAGATTTAATAATTTTATATAAAACATTTAAAGTGGTATTTAGCAAGAAAGGTGCGTATTAAGTTTGGATAAGCCTATTAAGGTTTTGCAAATAATAGGAGATGTAGTAGGTGGCGGAGTTGAAACGGTAATAATGAATTATTATCGTAATATTGATAAAACAAAAATACAATTTGATTTTGTAGTACACAAAGGTGCTTTGCTGCAATATATTACACAAGTAAAAAACTATGGCGGAAAAGTATATGAAATAACATCTTATAAAAGTAATATTTTAAAATATACTTATGAAATTTATAAAATTATAAAAGAAAATAATTATGAGATTGTCCACTCTAACATGAATTCTTTAAGTGGATTTCCTTTATTTGCAGTTTACTTAGCAGGTGCGAAAGTACGTATATTGCATAATCATACAACGGATAACCCTGCAGAAGGAATAAGAACAATAGCCAAAAGAATACTTCGTCCATTTGCAAGATTATTTGCAAATCAATATTGGGCTTGCAGTAAATTAGCAGCTGAATGGATGTATGGTAAAAATACAGTAACAAATGGCAAAATAACAATTATAAATAATGCTATAGACCTTGAAAAATTTAAATTTAATAAAGAAAAAAGAGAAAAGTTAAGAAAAAAACTTGGTATAGAAAACTGTTTTGTGATTGGTCATGTAGGGCGATTTGTAAAAACCAAAAATCATGAATTTTTGATTGAGATTTTTAATGAAGTATTAAAACAAAAGAGTAATGCCAAATTGTTACTTATTGGAGATGGTAATTTAAAATCATTAATAGAAGCAAAAGTCCAAAATTTAGGTATAGAAAAAGCTGTTATATTTTTAGGTGTAAGAAACGATGTAGCAGATTTATATAATGTTATGGATGTATTTGTGTTTCCATCATTATATGAAGGATTAGGAATGGCGGTAATAGAAGCACAAGTTAATAGTTTACCTACTATTGTGTCTATAGCAATTCCGGCAGAAGCAAAAATAAGCGAATATATAAAATTTATTTCATTACAGCAACCTTTAAAAGATTGGTTGAATGAAGTAGAGAATGCAAAAAGAAAAGAATTAAATATAAGTGATGAATTGCTTAAAAAATTTGATATTAGGGAAGAAAGCAAGAAGTTGGAAAATTTGTATTTGAAGTTAATAAAAGGAAAGAGTAGAACATGAATTCTAAAATAAGTATTATTGTTCCTGTATATAATGTGGAAAAATATCTTTCTCGTTGCATAGAAAGTCTGTTAGTACAGACGTATACAAACTTTGAAATTATTTTAGTTGATGACGGATCTTTAGATTGCTGCCCAGTAATATGCGATAAATACGCTGCTAAGTATAAAAATATTCACGTTATTCACAAAGAAAACGGTGGGCTTGCAGATGCTAGAAATGCGGGAATGAAAGTTGCTAAAGGCGAGTATGTTACGTTTGTAGACAGCGATGATTATGTAAATTCTTTGTATCTAGAAATGTTGATTAAAGGGATCAATCGTGGTGCGGATATCTCCCTGTGTGACTTTGTAGAAGTATATGATGATGGGGTGAATCAGAAACTAGAAAAAACGCAAATTGTAATAGATGTATTAGGAGCTAAAGAAGCTCTAACAGAAGTTTTGTATCAGCGATTTCATGATGTGTCAGCATGTGGGATCTTATTACCTTTTGCGTTGGCACAACAATATCCTTTTCCAGAAGGAAAATTATTTGAGGATTTGTATACTACGTATAAATTTTATTTAGAAACTGAGCAAGTGGCTTTTATACGTGCACCACTCTATTATTATTTTCAACGAATAGGAAGTATTATGAGTAAAAGAGATGATACATTTATCCATGATCTTTTGCAAGCCTCTGATTTATTGGTCAATGCATGTAAAGGACAAGGAAAAAATGTAGAACAAGCTGCTTTGAATAAGCAGTTTAGCAATTACTGTCGACTTATTTTACAACCATCTAATTTGCAAAATAAATATCCGGAAGTATACAGGGATGTTGTAAAAACCTTAAAACGTCATCGCTTATCTATATTATTAGATCATCGAGCGAGGTGGAAAAATCGATTGGCGGCATTAGCACTCTTTGGTGGTGTAGCAGGGTTGCGATTTGCTTTTAAGTTCAAATAGTGATATTAGCTATAATGGTAGTGTTAAAGAGTGTGGAAATAGATTGAAGGAGATAAAAAGTGATTGATATAAAACAAATAAAAAAAGAAATTTCTAAATATGATGTGATTTCCTTCGATCTTTTTGATACGCTTATAAAGCGAGATTGTTATAAGCCAACAGAAATTTTTTACTTTATAGAGCAGAAAGTAGACCAAGAATTTGGTAGAAAAAGCAATTTCTCAGTTGAACGTATGAGAGCAGAGATTGTTGCGCGAAAAAAAGCGAAAGCAGAAGAAGTGACAATTGAGGAGATTTATAATGTACTAACAGGTGGTTTTTCATGTTCCGAAAAAGAGTTAATCAGATACATAGAAGAAGAGTGTGAATATAACCTTTGCCAATGGAATCCGTTAATAAAGCGAGTTTATGATTATTGTGTGGATAAAGGCAAAAGAATTTTCATTGTAACAGATATTTATCTTCCTGAAGAACTGATTCAGCGGATTCTTTATAAACTGGAAATCCGCTATGATATGCTTTTTGTTTCCTCAACGATAAGAAAAATGAAGCAAAATGGTTCTCTTTTTCAATATGTGTTGAATGAAAGTAAAATTACACCCGATAGAATCATTCATATTGGTGACAATAAGAAAAGTGATTATTTAATACCTAAAAAAATGGGGATTAATGCTATCCTGATTCCTAGAAATAGCAAAATTAATTTATATTATAATGAAAGATTGTATAGAAAAAATTTTGATTATGCAAATCTATGCTCTTTCATTAACAATCATGCGAATACGCATTCGTGGGATGCAATTTATACAAATACTTCTTTTGATTTTTTTTCTGAAACTGGCTACGAAGTACAAGGTCCGGTACTTTATGGGTATGTGAACTGGCTTAGTGAGCAATTTAGATTAGATGGTATCGAAAAAGTATTCTTTTTATCCCGTGATGGGCAGTTAATGCAGAAGGCTTATGAGAAATTGAAGAATATTTTGCCTAGTACATATATGTATGCATCACGCAAGGCGTTGATCATACCTTCACTTTGGATGACGTCTTCTATCTCTGAAATCAGTGAAAGTATATTTTGGGGACGTAGAGGTACGATTCAGGATTTTTTAAAAAAGATTGGATTGAATCCAACAGAATTTGAAAAAGATTTTACTGTTGCTGGATTTTCTTTAGTGGATGATTGTGAATACAGTGATTTGTGGCAGAAGCCTGATTTTATCGAAGTCTTTGAAAAAAAGGTAAAGCAAAAAATGATAGCTAATAGTTATCAAATGTATTGTTTACTTACTAGCTATCTGAAACAGATCAATTTTTCTGGCAAAGTAGCTGTGGTAGATATTGGTTGGTACGGTCACATGCAAAATGCACTGGAAAAAGTTATAAAGGCGGCTAATATTTCTGCAGAAATTCATGGTTATTATTTGGGATTGCGTCCGGAATCTCCTTTATTAGATCATATGGAAGCAAAGGGATATCTTTTTGATAAAGATAAATATGATAATTTTTCAATGATGGAAGTGCCATTTAATTCTATTGTTGAAATGCTTTTTACAGCAAATCATGGTACTACAAAAGGGTATAAAGAAGAAAACGGGAATATTGAACCTATTTTGGGTCAATGGGAGTACGATAATGTAGTTTATAAAAAAGATTACAATGCAATCCATGCTTGTCAAGAAGGGGCATTGGCCTTTATTGATGATATGTTAATAGAAAAAAAATATTTTCTTTTTAAAACTGATTCAATGATAACGTTTGCTAATTGGTTTCAACTTGGGCGGTTTCCATCTATTAAAGCAGCAACATATTTTGGAAATCTACATTTTTTGGATGATAGAGTGAAAACTCTAGCCAAGCCACGATTAAAATTTAATTACCTGATCCATCCAATTATATTGTTATGTGATCTTCGTGATTCTTTGTGGCGTATGGGATTTTTTACAAGGGTTTTCGGAACTTGGTTCCCCTATGCTTTGTGTTACGAAACGATGAAGAATATTTATATGTTTTTAATAAAAATACTTCATAAAAGATAGCATAATGAGAAAATAGTATTGGTTTATGTATTTATTTATTTCTTTCTTTCTTGCCATATTTATTAATAAAGTTATTGTTTCAATATTTGTATTAATTTATTATTTAATAAGATAGGCTGAAAAATTATTCTTATTTAAGGTAGAATGTTGCTATTATATATAAGACAAGGAGAATTTGTATGGGAACGGAAACAAAAACATATTTTAAAGCAAGTATACAAGAAGCGAAAAATCAATTAGCGCATTCTGAATTACAACAAGTTGTACCCAAAAAACATATACATAAAATTACTTTTGTATTTCCTGATGTACCACATACGATTTCAGGCGGATTGAAAATGGTATTTGAATATGCAAACCGTCTGACTATGAGAGGATATGAAGTAAGAATAGCATTTGATTGTCACGAAGGGATTCATGCCAAAAGAAAGTATATCCCACTTTTTTTGAAACGTAATTTCTTGTATCCGTTATTTATTATGTATTATCCTACATGGTTTAAACTGAATCAAAAAGTAAAAAAAATCTTGTTGAAAGATGGCATTAATGATAAAGAAATTCCTGATAGTGATGTTATTATTGCTACTGCAGTACGGACAGCTGAACCTGTATCTCGTTTGAGTGCAGCTAAAGGTAAAAAACTTTACTTTATACAAGGCTTTGAAAACTGGACACCAGATTGGCCAACTGAACGCGTAGAAAACACATATCGTTTAGGTATGAAAAACATTGTTGTAGCACAATGGTTAGCAGAAAAACTAAAAAATGCTGGAGCCGATTGTATTTTAATTCCCAATGGCATTGATTTTAATACGTTTAATTTAGATATACCTATTAGAAAACGGAGAAATCATGTTATTTCGATGTTGTATCATGTTGCGCCGCATAAAGGAGCTAAATATGGCATCAAAGCGCTTCAGCAACTTAAAGATATCTATCCAGATTTGGAAGCGTTTCTTTTTGGTACGACTGAACGACCAGCAGAGTTACCTACTTGGATACAGTATACCCATAATGCACAGCAGGTACAGCTTAGAAAAATTTATAACAATTCTACCATTTATCTTTGTCCTTCTATTGCGGAATCATTTGGACTAACTGGAGCAGAAGCAATGGCTTGTGGCGCAGCTTATGTATCTAGTGATTATGGTGGAGTTCATGAATATGCAGAAGATAAGAAAAATGTTCTGCTTTCACCTCCTGGTGATGTTGAGAGACTTGTAGAGCATGTTTCTTATCTTTTTGAGCATCCAGAAGAACGTATCCGTTTAGCAGAAAATGGAAATAAGGATGTGCAACAACTCAATTGGGAGAGAAGTCTAGATAAATTTGAAGAAGTATTGCATTCATAAAATTTTATTTAAATATTCATGAATGTAATTGGAGGTTGTGTATGAATAGAAAAATTATTGACATGTTATTTATACTAATTTTGATTTCAGCGCCATTTAAACTTGCTCACCATATTTTCGCATTGCCAGGATTTATTGGCGGCCCTTTTGCACGTGATTTTGTAATATGGCCATTATTGATAGGACTTCTTTATACATTGTATTGTCAATGGAAATATGGAAATGTATTCTATGAATGGCATAAGTTTAAAAAATATATTATTGTTTATGTTATGATGCTTCTTGTTTCTTTGACATGGGGCTTTATTATTTATCCTTATTGGGATATGTTTTTTAATGGGCAGGCTGTAAATAATGCTAAATTTGCAATAGCATTGGGATTCTTTAATAAGGTAGGTATAAATGTAGAAGAAAATACAGTTTTGATATTTTGGCTTGTATTGAAATTTGTAAAAAATATTATTTTAAATTCTTTTTATACTTTTGGCGGCGCTTACATGATTTTTTGTTGGTATCATAACCAGATTGATAAAGCATTGAACCTTTTGAAAAATGTAACAGCCTGTTTTTTGGTTGTAGTTGTCTTTTATGGGGTTGTTGATATGTGCTATCAAAATGGTCAGATGTGGGCACAGAACTTTATTGCGTTTATGTGGCCAATTTTGCATACTAATACAGAATCTTCACATTATTCTATGTTCCTTGGTGCAAGGAACAGATCCTTATTTCTTGAGGCTTCTTATTTTGGTATTTATATGGCTTTTGCATTTCCTGTTTTATGGTGGAAATTATTAGAATCTAAAGGGAAAATTCGTTGGTGCTTGGCGTTGCTTTACTTAATTCTAGCTTGCGAAGTTTTTTTAGCACAATCAAGAACAGGTACGGCATTATTTTTGGGAGAATTATTACTACTAGTGTTAGCGGCTATCTATAAAAAGAATCGTAGTTTTTTTACTTTCGTTATTTGTTTGTTTGTAGGGGCGATTGTTTCTTTTGGTGGCTCTATATTTTTTTTGCAGAATTTGCAGGTTCCAGCAGTTTTAAGTGATAAGACCCCGTTGGCTACGAAAAAAGCTTTAATTATACAACAAAACCAAAGGAAAAATAACGAAATAAGTACAGAAACTTATTTAAATGATTCATTGTTATCACTAATTGACGAAGAAAAAGCGGGAAAACGTGCAGGAAGTAATCATGTGCGTTTAGGTATAACCAAGGCCAATATAGAGATTGGTTTACAACATCCGCTATTGGGAGTTGGATCAGGATTAGATACTGCATACTTGTATGAAAAATTTAAGGATGATCAAAATGGGGAGATAAAATATCGTTTTATAAAACCTCTCGAAGAAAAAGGATTACTAAGCAGCGGTTCGCCTGTTATGTGCGAATATTCATCTCAATTTATGCAGACTGGCTTTTTGGGTATCTTCTTTTTTATTTTGCCTATGGGATATATACTTGTTTGTTTTTTGCGAAGATTGTACAGAAAAATAGATAATGAAAAAGAATTTTATGCTATTTTATTTATAACATTAGCAGACATAGGAATTTTTGCTACAGGCTTTGGAAATACGGTTAATATTACATATTGCTATTGGCTTATACTCGGAATTAGTTATGTAGTGGAGTATACTTTAAGAGAACGTAAACAATTGATAATTGATAAGGTGGAAAAATGCGCATAGGAAAAATTACATTAGATGGTTACTTTAATTATGGTAATTTGTTGCAAAACTATGCCTTACAACAGGTTCTATTAAGATATGCAACTAAAGTTGATACGCTTTGGCATACTGAAGATAATTTTCTGCCTCAAACCTATTGGCAATGGACTTGGAAGCAGCCTGTCAAATATTTAATTAATTGGAAAAATTTTCGTACAGATTTTTTTAGTGGACTAATAGGTTATGAAATGGTAAGACAGGGTAAGCTAAAAGATTGGGCGGATCGGTATATTTATTTTAGAAAAGATGTAAAAGAATTAAGCAAAGTAATAGATGAGTATGATTATTTTGTTACTGGTAGTGACCAAGTATGGAATCCTTACTTTAATAATAATGCCTATTTACAAGAAAATTTGCTTATGTTTGCTCCTTCCCAAAAGCGTATTTCTTATGCGGCTAGCATCTCTGCGCCAACTATTCCAGATAATCAAATTGCAATTTATAAGGAAGGTTTTGCAGGTATGCATGGATTATCTCTTCGCGAGCAGGCCGGAGCCAATTTGGTGAAAGCAATATCCGGGCGCGATGCGGAGGTACATGTAGATCCTACTTTGCTTCTTACTCCGCAGGAATGGGATGAAGTGAGTTGTGTTCCGGCATGGTATAGTGGAGAAAAATATATTCTTACTTATTTTTTGGGCAATAGACCGGATTCTATTATTCAAAGTATAGCTAAAGAAACAGGATTAGCAGTAGTGAATCTTTTAGATGAAAAAGTTTATGAGCATTATGTTACAGGTGTGGATGAGTTTCTTTGGGCAGTCAAACATGCCAGTTTGATATATACAGATTCTTTCCATGGTACGGTTTTTTCAATTCTGTATCGGACACCATTTGTAGTGTGCGACCGATTAGGAAATATTATAACGGAAAAAATGGGATCACGCATTGATAATCTTCTTAACCTATTTGGATTAGGGAGCAGACGTGGGACGAATGAAAATGGCTATATAATCCCTTCTCCTATGGATTCTCCAAACTGGTCTAATGTAGATAAAGTATTGGAAAAAGAGCGGAAAAGGTCCGCAGAGTATTTTGAAAGAGTGCTTGGAAAGTAAGTAATAAATGAAAATACATTAAATAAAAAAACAGATTTGAGGTTAATTGGATAATGGCTGAGACAGCTAAATATCAAAGTAGTAACCGGCGAATTGCAAAAAATACATTATTTTTGTATTTACGCCAGATTTTGATTTTAATTGTTTCCCTTTATACATCGCGAGTAGTGCTGCAAACGTTGGGTGCTGATGATTATGGAATATATAGCCTGATTGGCAGTTTTGTTGCAATGTTTGGTGTTATATCAGGAGCTTTTGTAGTGGCTATTACTCGCTATATGTCATATGCTATGGGAAACTATGATAAGCAGAAGTTTACTTTATTATATTCAACTTCTGTATGGTTGATGTTGCTTATGGGGGGCGTTATAGCCATAGTAGTTATCGGTTCAGGTTTTTGGTATGTGCAGAATATGATGGTACTTCCAGCTGAACGAATTGAGGCAACATTATATGTATTAGTATTTTCGGCTATTTCTTTTTATATTAATTTGCTTAGTGTTCCTTATACATCACTTATTGTAGCTCATGAGAAAATGCAGGCCTTTGCCTATATTGCGCTTGCAGAAGTGATTTTTAAATTGGCTATTGTTCTTATATTGCCATTGATTACTTTTGATAAATTGATTACATACTCCTTTTTGACGGTAACTGCTGCATTAATTGTGCGTGTGCTTTATATGTGGTACTGTAAATCAAGATTTGCAGAATGCCGGTTTAGTTGGCATATGGACACGTTGCTGTTGAAAGATATGATGAAATTCGTTCAGTGGGCATTTTTAGGTAATGGAGCTGTAGTTTTAAAAGAGCAAGGAATTAGTATAATTTTAAACTTATTTATGGGAACAACTATTAATGCTGCGCGTGGGTTGGCTAACAGCGTTAATGGTGCTGTAAGTAGTTTTGTAAATAATTTTATTCAAGCTGCACAACCACAGATAACAAAATTATATGCTTCTGAGCAACTTGATAAAATGTGTCACTTGATTTGCCTCAGCAGCCGATTTTCTTATTATTTGATTTTTTTGTTGAGTTTACCATTAATAAAAAATATAGATTATATTTTAAATGTTTGGCTTGGAGAAATACCACCATATACAGCTGTTTTTATTGAATTAACTCTTGTTGATTCATTAATAAGCAGTTTATCAGGACCGTTACTTTATGGTACATTAGCAGAAGGTCATATAAAGGTCTACGAAATTCTTTTGACGATTACTTACACACTTAGTATTCCAATGTCGTATGCAATACTAAATGCGGGATTATCGCCTGTATGGGTATATATAATGTTGGTAGTGTTAAGGGTTATTGTTTTATTGTATCTTCTGTGGCAAGGAAAATTATATGGAATGCACTTTAGTATGTTTGGGCGAAGTGTTATTAAATATATTTTTATTGTTACAGTACCGACTGTTTTATTTGCCTATTGGATGAACTTACAGGCATTGGTTGTATTACAGTTTTGGCGTTTTTGTTTAGAATCTTTATTAGTTATTTTATTTGCAGGTGTTCTTATTTTGACAATAGGAATAAGTTCTTCAGAACGAACTACACTTTTTCAAATTTTGAAAAGTAAGATTCATATGATTTAGAAAGAGAGGATTTGTAATGAATCAAATAGGAAAATACAGCAGCGAACGCAATATCCAGATGTTGATTTATCTTTTGAAACAACATAATATTAGAAAAGTAATTGCTAGTCCTGGGACATCTAATATAAATTTTGTTGCCAGCGTTCAGTTTGATGACTACTTTCAGGTATATTCATGTGTAGATGAACGTTCTGCAGCTTATATGGCATGCGGTATGGCAGAGGAATCCGGTGAACCGGTAGTTTTAACATGTACTGGTGCTACTGCATCACGTAATTATGTTCCGGGATTAACAGAGGCTTATTATAGAAAAATACCTGTATTAGCTGTTACGGCTACCCAGCATCTTGGGCGTATTGGCCAAAATATGCAGCAGGTATTGGACCGCAGTATACAGATGAAAGATTTGGCCAATTATAGTATGCAATTAACAACAATCCACAGCCAAGAAGATGAGTGGGCCGCCGGAGTAAGGATTAATGAAGCGCTTTTAGAACTTCGCCATAATGGCGGTGGACCAGTGCATATTAATTTAGAAACCCAATATAGTCAGGACTTTTCAGAAAAAGAGTTAAAACCGGTGAAGGTAATCAGACGCTATTGCTATGGTGATGAAATGCCTGCAATAACTGCTGCAAAGGTTGGTATATTTGTTGGAAACCATAGTAAATGGAGTAATGCACTGACGGAAGCGGTGGATGCTTTTTGCCAAAAATATGATGCTGTGGTATTTACTGACAATACAAGTAATTATCGGGGAAAATATAATGTGCTTGCGCCATTAATGGCATCTCAGGATTTATGTACATTTGATGAAACAGCAGTTGATTTACTTATTGATATTGGAAATGTTACTGGTGCTTCGATTGAAATCCGTTCAAACGAAATTTGGCGTGTTAATCCTGATGGGGTTATTCGTGATACGTATAAAAAATTAACAAAGGTTTTTCAAATGGAAGAGGTTGTATTTTTTAATTACTATGCTGCTGCTGATAGCAGTAACAAAAGTAGTGGCTTTTTGCAAAAATGTAAAGATGTACAAAATATGCTTTACCACAGCATAGGAGATTTACCTTTTTCTAATGTTTGGATTGCTCAGCAAACGGCTTCTAAAATTCCAGTTAATAGTATTATTCATTTTGGTATCTTAAATTCGTTGCGTGCTTGGAATTTCTTTGAAATTCCGGAAAGCGTACTAGGTTATTCTAATACCGGCGGATTTGGAATTGATGGAAATGTTTCTTCTTTGATTGGTGCATCTTTGGCTCAACAAGACATTCTTCACTTTGGTATTGTTGGAGACTTAGCTTTTTTTTATGACATAAATTCTTTAGGAAACCGTCATGTGAGCAATAATGTAAGAATTATGCTTGTAAATAATGGACGTGGTACGGAATTCCGTAATTATAACAATCCAGCAGAACAATTTGGTAAAGATGCAGATGCTTATATGGCAGCTGCCGGTCATTTTGGTAATAAATCACATTTGCTTATCCGTCATTACGCAGAAGACTTGGGATATGAATATTTATCAGCAGATTCCAAAGAGAGTTACTTAAAAAATATTGATAGATTTTTAACGCCAGAAATTACGGATAGGCCTATGTTATTTGAAATTTTTACAGATAGTAAAGATGAAAGTGATGCAATTTACTTGATGCGTCATTTGGCTGTTTCTAAAAAAGGTGAGGCTAAACAGGTGGTTAAGAAAGTATTAGGAGAAAAAGGGGTGAGTGTAGTAAAAAAACTGCTGGGGAGATAATGTAAGAAATATCAGGTACTAAATGTAATAAGATTTCATAACTGTTATTTGATAAACGGAGAAGTGAGTAATGCGCATTTTAATTTTAGGCGGCACTGGTGCTATGGGATTAGCTTTGGTACAAATTTTATGTGAACAAAGCAGCAATGAGATTTTTGTCACATCTAGAAAAGATTATGATGATAAAGAGAATGTGTACTATATCAAAGGTAATGCACAGGATGATGTTTGGATAAAAAAAGTTCTTGCATTAAAACCTTGGGATGTTATTGTGGATTTTATGATTTATTCAACAGAACATTTCAGAAAACGACATTCTTTGTTGCTGAGTTCTGCTGTGCAGTATGTATTTTTTAGTTCCAGCCGTGTATATGCTGATGCTCATGGAGAAAAAATTACTGAGGAAACACCTCGACTATTAGATACTACAAAGGATCAAATATATCTAAAAACAGATGAATATGCTTTGGCTAAAGCGCGTGAAGAAAATATTCTGCGAAATTCTGAACAAAAAAACTGGACAATTATCCGTCCTTATATTACTTATAATGACGAACGGCTGCAGCTTGGCACCATGGAAAAAGAAGCTTGGCTTTACCGTGCTATACAAGGCAGAACGGTTGTATTTACCAAAGATGTTGCAGATACCATAACTACTATGACTTATGGTTACGATGTTGCTAAAGGCATTGCATCTATTATAGGAAAAGAGAGTGCTTTGGGACAAATATTTCATATTACACAACCTAATTTTATGACTTGGCGTGAAGTAGCAAATATATATCAGAAAACCTTTAAAAAGATTACGAATCGGGAAATGAAAATTAAATATCTAAATAATGCAAAGGAATTTTCTGAAGTATTTTCAAATCACTGGCAAGTATACTGCGACAGACTTTATCCGCGTACTTTTGATAACAGCAAGATTTTAGGCTTTTTGGGAGAAGATTATTCTTGGGTTTCAATGGAAAATGGACTTACTAATTGTATTACTAGGTTTGTAGAGGGAAAACAACATTTTCTCACTATCAATTGGGAAGCAGAAGGCTGGATGGATAGGCAGACTGGAGAAAGAACATTATTGTCAGAAATTCCTACTGCAAGTCAGCGCATTGCCTACATTTTTACAAGATATCTTCCTTATGAAATAGCATCTTTTTTACTAAATTGCTTGAGAAATATTAAAAAAATAGTAAAATTATAATTTGTAAAGAGAAAATAGCTATAAACTATTTTGCACTTGTATTCTTTGGTTTATTGAGGTGTAACATGAAACTTATCATCACCGGCGGTGCCGGGTTTATAGGAAGCAACTTTATATATTATCAGCTTAAACATCATCCGGAGGATGAATTTATTTGCTTGGATAAGCTGACGTATGCGGGAAATTTAAGCAGTTTAAAGGATGCTATGGAGCAGCCAAACTTTAAGTTTGTGCGTGGAGATATTGCTGACCGCGATTTTGTTTACAGTTTGTTTGAAGCAGAAAAACCGGATATTGTGGTGAACTTTGCGGCGGAAAGTCATGTTGACCGCAGCATTTTGGAGCCGGAGCTGTTTTTAAAGACTAATGTTATCGGCACGGGCGTATTAATGGATGCCTGCCGCAAGTACGGCATTAAGCGTTATCACCAGGTTAGTACTGATGAAGTGTACGGTGATTTGCCGCTTGATAGGCCTGATTTGTTTTTTACGGAAACAACACCGCTGCATACTTCAAACCCGTATTCTGCATCTAAAGCGAGTGCGGATTTATTGGTTTTGGCATACCACAGAACGTATGGTTTTCAGGTAACGATTTCCCGCTGCTCCAACAACTACGGGCCATATCACTTTCCTGAAAAGTTAATACCGCTAATGATTATTAATGCCCTGCATGATAAAGCATTGCCGGTTTACGGTGATGGCGCTAATGTGCGCGACTGGCTGTATGTAGAAGACCATTGCAGTGCGATTGATTTAATTATCCGCCGTGGGCGGGAGGGCGAAGTTTATAACGTAGGTGGGCATAACGAAAAAAGTAATTTGGATGTTGTAAAAATTATTTTAAAAGCGCTTGGCAAAAGTGAAGATTTAATTACTTTTGTAAAAGACCGCCCCGGTCACGACAGGCGTTACGCTATTGACCCGACAAAAATACATAATGAACTTGGCTGGCTGCCGCAAACGAAGTTTGAGAACGGCATAGCCAAAACTATTGAATGGTATTTGGCAAATAAAGACTGGTGGCAGGAAATTATCAGCGGTGAATACCAGAAGTATTACGAAAAAATGTATAAAAACAGATAAGATAAAATAAAAAACTCTTGTTTCTACAATTAAGAAGCAAGAGCTTTTGTGTATTAGTTTGTTTTTACCTTATTTTACTCGGTATTATCGATTCTAAAAACGCACGGACAACGTTGGGGTCAAAGTCGGTGCCGGCTTTGTCGTTCATTTCCTTAATGGCTTCCATAGGCGTTTTTTGCCAGTAATGGGTGCATGGGTTTACAATGCGGTCGTAATAATTGGCTACAGCGATTATACGCGCTCCCAGCGGTATGTTTACGCCTTTTAAACGCTTGGGGTAACCGGTGCCGTCCCACTTTTCGTGGTGGCTGTAAATAATGTCGATAATATGCGCAAATTCCGGAATATTTTCGAGCATACTGGCGCCTGCCTGGCAGTGGCGTTTATAGGTAGCCATTTCGCGCGTGCTTAAATAAGGAGATTTTTTTAAAATCGTGTTAGGCACGGAAAGATGCCCGATATCGTGCAGAAGCGCGGCGCTTTTAATGGAAGCGATTTCTACGGCGGGCAGGCCGAGCTTGGCCGCAATGCAGGCCGAATAGTTGGCAACCTGCTGGCTGTGCATGTATAAACCCGTATCCTTTTTTTGCAGCAGCGTTAAAAGCGAGTTGCATATTTCACGTATGTTATTTTCGCGTGGAAAATCCAGTGTCTGGGGTAAAGCAATCATAAAACAACCATCCTGTTAAAAATCCGTCCAATCAAATCTTGCACATAATAGTATACTACAACGCGGCAAAATATCAAAGAGCATTTTATAAATTTTTTAGCCGCAGGTATTGCAAAAAATTTATTAGCCGCTATAATTAAAATGCAGCTCAGGTCTGTGGTTGAAAGTCGATGCCAGTTGCGGGCAAAACGATCCACGTAAGCAGTAAAAATTACTGTGAGCACGGCGCAGCTTAGAAGTAAGTCCTGCCGCGAAAAGCGAGAGGAGCAGTAGTGGGGAGCACGTTGCTTAGGAGCGAACCTCCCAGCAGGCGGGTGTGGGGGCGAAGACCAGGTCAGCTGAGTTGCTTTATTTTATAAAAATTAGCCTTTTTTGCATATTTTTGCTTGTGCAGAAGGGCTTTTAGTTTTATAATATACATTATTATAACCTGCCTGTTGGCAGAATATTGGAGGGAGATAACCTGATGAAAAAGTTTTTGGCATTATTAATGGCAGCCATGCTGGCAATGGCGCTTGTTACGGCCGGCTGCGGCGGCAATGATGAGAAACAGGCGGGCGGTGAAAAATTACTGCGTGTCGGTACTGAACCTTCTTTTGCGCCGTTTGAAATGCAGGCGGAAGGCAGCGAGGAACTTACCGGCTTTGACATGGATTTAATCCGTGCTATCGGCAAAGAGCTCGGCTATAAAGTGGAAATCAGCGCAATGGGTTTTGACGCTTTAATTCCTGCTTTGCAGGCAGACAACATTGATGTTGCGCTGGCAGGCATGAGCATTACTGAAGAACGCAAGCAGCAGGTAATTTTTTCTGACCCGTATTATAAATCCGGTCTTTTGGTAATGGTACCGAAAGACAACAACGATATTAAGAGCATTGATGATTTAAAAGGCAAGCGTATTGCCGTGCAGATTGGCACTACCGGTGCATTCCGCGCAGAAAAAGTTGAAGGCGCTAAGGTAACTGCGTTTAACGATAACGGCAGTGCTGTGCTGGAAATGAAAAACGGCGCGGCTGACGCTGTTATTAACGATGCTCCGGTGCTGAAGTACTTTTTGGCACAGGGCGGCAGTGAATACGCAAAAACTGTCGGCGAAGTTTTGAATGCCGAAGATTACGGAATTGCTGTTAAGAAAGGCAACGACAAACTGGCTGCCGATATTAACAAGGCTCTTAATGAGCTGAAGCAGAACGGTGAATTTGATAAAATTTACAATAAATGGTTCGGCGAAGCTAAATAATGGTTTTTTATACAGGTTTTTTGAAAGTTTTTGTTGCTTAACCTGTATTTTAGAGCTATAATATTTTAACAGATAAAAGTTTGTAAATTTATGCTGTTGGAGGTTATGTTTATGAAAAAGTATTTGGTGTTTTTAATGGCTGCTTTAATGCTTGTGGCACTGGCAGTTGCAGGCTGCGGCGGCAGCAAGGATGAAGCTAAGGCTCAGCCGGAGAAAGTTTTGCGCGTAGCAACTGAACCGACTTTTGCTCCGTTTGAATTCCAGAAGGAAGGCAGCGATGAACTGGCAGGTTTCGATATGGATTTAATCCGTGCTATCGGTAAAAAACTCGGCTACAAAGTTGAAATTGCCAACATGGGCTTTGATGCATTGATTCCTGCGCTGAACACCGGTAATATTGACGTTGCCATTGCTGGCATGAGCATTACCGATGAAAGAAAACAGGCTGTAGGCATGAGCGACCCTTACTATACTTCCGGCTTGATTGTAATGGTTAAAAAAGACAACAACGACATCAAGAGCATTGATGACCTTGCCGGCAAACGCATTGCCGCACAGATTGGCACTACCGGCGCTGACAAAGCAAACAGCGTTAAAGATGCCAAAGTAACCCTTTTCAATACCAATACCGAGTCTGCAATGGAACTGACCAACGGTGGCGTTGACGCTGTTATCAACGACAGTCCGGTTATCGGTTATTATCTGGCACAGGGCGGCAGCGAAGTTGCCAAAACCGTTGGTGATGTTATGGAAGCAGAACAATATGGCATTGCCGTTAAAAAAGACAACACCAAACTGCTTGAAGACATTAACAAAGCTTTGGCAGAACTGAAAAAAGACGGCGAATATGACAAGATTTACAAAACCTGGTTCGGTGAAGTGAAAAAATAAGCATTGCGCCTGAATGCGGGGAACATCAACGGCAACGAAGGTGTGCCCCGTATTTTATTTATTAAAGCGCAGGCTGACTGGAAGGAAAGACAAGCCTAATGGAACTGAATTTTAAACTTATTGAAGATGCGATACCGCTTTTGCTGGCCGGCGCCGGAATTACCCTTGAAATAACCGCCATGAGCGTAGGCTTTGGCTTATTGATAGGTATGATTATCGGCGTTGCAAGGCTTGCCAGCATTAAACCGGTGCGTTATGCAGCTAACTTTTATGTAGATTTTATCCGCGGCACGCCGCTTTTGGTACAAATCTTTCTGGTATATTTTGCGCTGCCTACTATTATCGGCCAGCGCATTGACCCGTTTTTTGCGGCTATCTGCGCCTGCTCCATTAACAGCGGTGCATACATTGCCGAAATTTTCCGCGCGGGCATCCAGTCTATCGATAAAGGGCAGATGGAAGCCGGGCGCTCTCTGGGTATGACCTGGTACCAGACCATGCGCTATGTAATTATGCCGCAGGCCTTTAAGCGCATTATTCCGCCGCTGGGCAATGAATTTATTGCCATGCTGAAGGATTCTTCGCTGGTTTCCGTTATCGGTTTTGAAGAACTGACAAGACGCGGACAGCTGATTATTGCGCGTACCTATGCTTCTTTTGAAATCTGGCTGGCAGTTGCCGTAATTTACCTTATTATGACCTTTACGGTTGCGCGCCTGGTAGGGCTGATGGAGCGGAGGTTTGAAACAAAATGAGTACAGAAATGATTAAAATTACAGGCCTTAAAAAAAGCTACGGCAGCCTTGAAGTTTTAAAGGGCATTGACCTTACCATTGCCGAAAAGGAAGTAGTGGTAATTATAGGCCCATCCGGCAGCGGCAAAAGTACGCTTCTGCGCTGCATGAACTACCTTGAAGAACCGACCGAAGGCACGATTGTTGTTGACGGCATTAAGCTGGACGGCGAAGCCAATATTAACGAAGTACGCAAAGAAGTTGGCATGGTGTTCCAGCGCTTTAACCTGTTCCCGCACATGACGGTGCTGGAAAACCTTGTGCTTGCGCCGATGAAAGTACGCGGCATTGACCGCAAAACCGCGGAAGCAACCGCAATGGAGCTTTTAGGCAAGGTTGGTCTTTCCGACAAGGCTGATTCCTACCCGGACCAGCTTAGCGGCGGGCAGCAGCAGCGTGTTGCTATTGCGCGTGCGCTTGCCATGAAGCCAAAAGCACTTTTGTTTGATGAACCGACATCTGCGCTTGACCCGGAAATGATTAAAGAAGTACTGGACGTTATGAAACGCCTTGCCAACGAAGGCATGACCATGGTGGTTGTAACACACGAAATGGGCTTTGCGCGCGAAGTTGGCGACAGGGTGCTGTTTGTTGACGGCGGTAAAATTCTGGAACAGGGTAAACCTGATGATATTTTTTTACATGCCAAAGAAGAACGTACCCGCAGTTTCCTTTCCAAAATTTTATAATTGAAACTGTTACAATAGTAGC
>ERZ894203.875-NODE-875-length-19802-cov-28.775713_pt1 | contig 19802 bp, 9 predicted proteins | sample MGYA00380286_ERZ894203 | MGnify/ENA primary metagenome ERZ894203 (study PRJEB32331, sample SAMN06328484) | human gut metagenome | biome: human gut microbiome; feature: stool | host: Homo sapiens | collected 2014-02-06 ... | reverse complement strand
TCCTCGCTTCCGTATCCGGCATCACAGACAGATACGTCAGGGTATCTGCCGTAAATGGAATGGAAATCATCCATATGCAGGGGATAGGTGGAGGTATCACCGGCACACTGATGGATGGTGTAGTTCAGGATGAACTGTCTGTTGGTACTGATCTGGGGATTATATCCGGGCTTGAGCTGTCCGTTCCTCATGTGGTCCTCCTTCATGCGCATGAAAGTGGCGTCATTGTCCGTCTTTGAGTAGCTGTTGCGCCCGTCAAGTATCTTTCCCTGCGATTCATACTTCCTGAGCTGTTCAGGCCATGACTTCCTTACACGCCTTACCTTCGCTTTCATTTTCCTGTCCGCATCCACTCCATTCAGGGCGTCATCTATCTGGCAGAGCGCCTTTTCCACTTTCTCCGGAGTGATATCCTGATATGTGAGGGGAGCGGAATCACGCAGTTCCTGCTTGGTTACGGACTCGGCGTACTGCCATATCTCCTCAAGCTGTTCCGCGATTCTGGATATGCGGGTATGTATGGACTTGCCCCAGACGAACGTATAACGGTTGGCGTTCGCCTCCATCTTCGTCCCGTCGGTACAGGCCACATCCAGACTTACAAAGCCTTCCGCCACGAGAAACTTCACGATAGTGGCAAATATTGTCTTCAGCACATCCTTCAGCCGGCTGCTGCGGAAACGGTTGATGGTGTTATGGTCAGGAGTCACATTGCCGGTAAGCCACATGAAGCGGATATCATTGCGGCAGAACTCTTCTATGCGACGGCTGGAATAGATATTGCGCAGATAAGCATAGACGAGAATCTGAAGCATCATGCGTGGGTGGTACGCAGAACAACCTTTAGGAGAATACTTACGGTAAAGTTCTTCAAGGTTTGTCTGTTCAATGATACGGTGGACAACCCGGACAGGATCATTCTGGGGAATAAAATCGCCTAAACATGGAGGTAAAAGCAGATTATCGTTGGATGTGTAACTTTTAAATATTATCTTTGGGATATTTTGATTTGATTCCCTAAGATACAAAAAATTAGGGAGACGGGCAAGTTCTGACTTAGCGAAGTTAGGGCTTGCCTTATTTCTTTGAGGACACAAAAAAGGCCATCTCAAGGTATTTTGAGACAGCCTCATCTTCTATTTGTCAATCAGTCTGTTTGCTTATTCTCCTGATCCGCGAACTAGCTGAATTTTGTGTATTGCAACATTATTTCCCCTAATAGTAAGCGACTTTATTCCAAGTCCCTCTCTATTTTCTCTAAGCTCTAACAATCTTTGGCATATATCCTCATCAACAGCAATTTCAGCTACACCATCCCCTTCTGTCTCTATTTGCTTGTTAAAAATTACATCCTCATCACCTTGTGGTTCTGGCACTCCTTCAAAATATGCACCTTCAGAAGCACTAACGTAAGTAACTTTAATAATATCCCCTGATTTTAAAGAAGCAGGAACTCCCATCTTTAAAGTGCCATAGTGCAACCAACAATCACCATCATCCACTATTCCTATCTCTTCTTGCTCAATCATATGGCACCATAGCAAATTAGAATAATTACTTTCTTCATCAGTATTCGGCACCAATTCAATGCGGTTTAATTGTAAAGACAATTCACTCCAATCCTTCTCAAAAATCATTTCACCATTATTTACAGCTACTTCATCACACATTGAAAGAGTCACAACATTTATCAAACTATGACTATTAATATCAAACGAACCTAAACTTCCATTAAAATGCATACGCAAAGTCCCTAACCACAATAACTCAGCTTGGGATTCTTCAGTTACCCCTTCACCGAAATAGCATCGTAAAATGGCACCTGGAACAAAGAACTTCAATTGTTCATCACTAAGTTTAATACGCGCCATAATCGGCCTATAGCCTGCATTTTCTAATCCTTCCTCGCCAGCAATTCCGTTTCCGGCTGTTCCATCACCGGTCCAAAGCGTAATAGGGAAACCAATGTTTTCATTAGTATAAACCAAAACACTCGTCAGCATAATGCCTGAATCATTCGAAGACACATCAATGCCTGACGTATTATCCCCAGCAGCTATTAAGAGTGTACCAGAAGTTAACCCCTCCTGCAAAGTATAGCTTTTATCAGATATCGTAATAGTAGCATCATTTGCAGCATCTGTCCGTGTATATTTGAGGCTATAGACATCAGTTGCGTTCAGTTGTCCCCTAAAGTCTCCAAAATGGGAACCTTCTATCGTCAGTTCAGCAGGTTCACTCAATAACTGATAAGAAATCTTTCCCTGAATCTCAAAACTTTCTCCTTCACCAAATATCCATCCGCTGGTAACCTTTTCTTCCTCCCAGTCCTCAACATTGGCAGAAACAATGACTGTTTCGCCTGGTGAAACGGTTCCATCCGGATTGAGAGTAGCCGAAAATATGACTTTTTTCCCTGACTCAAAAGCGTACATATCTACCGGACAAGGATAATCTACATCGTTATAAGTAATTGTAATCACTCTCCCTTGCGTTGCGGTAGAAGGCATTACGATTGTCTGATATTCCCCTTCTACATCGGGATTGCTTGCAAAATCCAATGTTGCATCGGCAGTACCGGTACCTTCCACCGTACCGTCAGCCAAATTCAACGTACCGCTTGTCTGCTGGTTGTTTATTTTTACCGTTGCACCGGGCAAAAGGTTTCTGTTCTGATCATAAACCTGCATGACCACCTTTACCAGCTTGTGTGTAAAAGTCAAGTCGACATTCTTCGCACCGACTGTCACATCAGTCATTGAAGAATACATCACATCATTATCACTCAACGAAGCTCCCTCTCCTGTTGCAAGAGTAAATGAATAGATTCCATCAGCTACCGCATCAGCCTTATACGGATATACCCCTTTAAAATCTACAGTTTCCGCACTACCTGCAGCTCCCCAGGTCATCGGGTTTGTGGAAGTAAATCCACTTCCGTCCGCAGTGGTATACTGCACATTGGTGGCATTCCCTACAAAACCGCTCTCCGTATACATGGAAACACCGATTGCGTCACCGGCTTCAAAACTTGTGTCTGTCGCGCGTGACATTACAGACGAAGTGAAAGTGATTCCCTCGCCGGCAATCCCCTGCCGCAAGTCATCTTCTTCCGAACAGGCAGCAACCAACATCGCGGCCGCCAGCCCAAACAAAATTGTCTTTCTCATAAGAATTAAATGTTTAATGATTCAACAAATACATTAAAAAACTGCTTTTTATGATAATAACAAAATTACGGAATATTATTATATATGTACCGACTGATTCGTTTCAGGGATATGAGAGTTTGTTATGTAACATGATAAAATGTTACCAGACAATGTCCGTTTTGTTTCCTGCCTCCCCAATTCAACAATTGGAGCATCAAAGCGAAACATACGCTCCCTCATTTTCAATATCCATGCGATGGAGAATCTGTAGGAGGATACGGGAAAAAGACTATCTTTGCAGATGAGAGATCGATTGGAGCATCCGCAGCCGGAAATGCGGAGTATCTGCTAAAATAGTATCGACATAAACGGCAAATTCCCCCTCCCTACATTTGTATATTACAAACCCAAAATAGATAAGAATTTCATGAAAAACATTTCCAAATTCGCAGTGGTATTCATGCTATGTACAGGTGCTCTGCTACAGACCGGCTGCCAACAGCACACGGCAAGTCCCGCCATCCCTTCCGATCCACAAATCGAAGAAAGCATCAAGCAATGGCTGGACAAGATGACATTGGAAGAAAAAATCGGACAGATGTGCCAGATTACCATCGATGTAGTGACCGATTTCGATGCCAGCCGAAAAAACGGATTCACGCTTGACAAGGCGAAACTCGACACTGTAATAGGCAAATACAAGGTAGGTTCCCTGCTGAACGTACCTTTGAGCGTGGCACAAACAAAAGAAAAATGGGCGGAAGCCATCAGGCAGATTCAGGAAGTATCAATGAAGGAAATCGGAATTCCCTGCATTTATGGCGTGGACCAGATTCACGGAACGACCTATACATTGGGAGGAACCCTGTTCCCTCAAGGGGTGAACATGGGTGCCACTTTCAACCGAGAGCTGGTGAAACGGGAAGCCGGAATATCCGCTTACGAGACAAAGGCAGGAAACATTCCCTGGACATTCGCCCCTGTGGTTGACCTCGGACGTGACCCGCGCTGGTCGCGCATGTGGGAGAACTTTGGCGAAGACTGCTATGTGAACGCCGAGATGGGCAAGGCAACTGTAGAAGGCTTCCAGGGGAACGACCCGAACCATATCGGGAAATACAACGTGGCGGCCTGCATGAAACACTACATGGGTTACGGAGTACCCGTTTCAGGAAAGGACCGTACGCCTTCATCCATCTCACGGAGCGACATGCGCGAAAAACATTTCGCCCCATTCCTTGCCGCCGTACGTGACGGAGCGTTGAGCGTAATGGTCAATTCGAGCGTGGACAATGGAATGCCTTTTCATGCGAATGAAGAGTTCCTCACCCAATGGCTGAAGAAAGACTTGAACTGGGACGGACTTATTGTGACCGACTGGGCGGACATCAATAACCTTTGTGTCCGCGATTATATCGCCGCCACAAAGAAGGAGGCCATTAAGATTGCCATCAATGCCGGAATAGACATGTCGATGGTGCCATACGAACTGAGCTTCTGCGACTATTTGAAGGAATTGGTGGAAGAAGGTGAAGTGCCGATGAGCCGCATCAATGATGCGGTGTCACGTGTGTTGCGTCTGAAATACCGCCTCGGACTGTTCGAGCATCCTTACTGGGATGTGAAAGAATACGACAAATTTGGTTCGAAAGAATTTGCGGAAGTTGCACTGCAGGCAGCCGAAGAATCGGAAGTGCTGGTAAAGAACGAAGACAGCCTGCTCCCGCTCGCAAAAGGGAAACGAATCCTGCTTACCGGTCCGAACGCCAATTCGATGCGGTGCCTCAACGGAGGATGGTCGTACAGCTGGCAAGGACACCGTGCCGACGAATGTGCGCAAGCCTACAATACTATCTATGAATCACTGTGCAACAAATACGGGAAAGAGAACATCATCTATGAGCCGGGCGTAACCTATGCGCCCTATAAGAACGACAACTGGTGGGAAGAGAACACGCCGGAAATCGGGAAGGCCGTTGCCGCAGCAAGCCGTGCCGATGTAATTGTCGCTTGTGTAGGCGAAAACTCCTACTGTGAGACTCCGGGCAACCTGACCGACCTGAACCTGTCGTCCAATCAGCTGGAATTGGTGAAAGCATTGGCAAAGACCGGAAAGCCCATCGTTCTGATTCTCAACCAAGGCCGTCCCCGACTCATCAAGGATATTGAACCGCTTGTTAAGGCTATCGTGAACGTGATGCTTCCGGGAAACTACGGCGGTGATGCATTGGCAAACCTGCTCGCGGGAGACAGCAATTTCAGCGGAAAGATGCCGTTCACTTATCCGAAACACATCAATGCACTCGCCACATACGATTACAAGTCCTGTGAGAACATCGGGCAGATGAACGGGAACTACAACTATGATTCCGTGATGGACATCCAATGGCCGTTCGGATTCGGATTAAGCTACACTACTTATAAATATGCCAATCTGAAATTGGACAAGACAACTTTCAACGCTGACGATGAACTTACATTCACGGTAGACGTGACCAATATTGGAAAAACGGCAGGAAAGGAAAGCGTGCTTCTGTTCTCGAAAGACCTTGTGGCAGGCAGTACACCCGATAACATCCGCCTGCGCAACTTTGACAAGATTACGTTGCAACCGGGTGAGACTAAGACTGTCACGTTGAAACTGAAAGGAAGCGACATGGCTTTCGTTGACTATGACGGCAAATGGAGACTGGAAGAGGGTGCCTTCAAGTTCAAGTGCGGTGACCTGTGGATTGACGCAAAGTGCAGCAACACCAAAATCTGGGAGACGCCAAACAAATAAACTTAATAAAAAGAAAATCTTTGAGGGTCAAGGGGATGTCAAAATAGAATCCCGCCATCAACAAGCAATGTCATCTTGAACGTATTGACAAAAAGAAAATGACATTTTATTCTGACATACCCGCTTACTGACTTTTATGGGTTGTGTGTATTCGGGGAAAAAACTGACATAAAAACAATCAGCCATCATCCGAATGCGCACAACTTTTTTAATTCATAGGCTATTTTAAAATATTCATTCAATAAAACGATAAAAATGAAAAGAAATCTATTCCTGTTTATAATGAGAATGCAGATGCGGAAAATCCTGTCATTAGCCGCCATTCTCAATCTAACAATTCTTGCAGCATGGGGACAACAGAAATCCTGGACAGCCGACAATGGAAACGGAACCTTTACAAACCCTTTGTTCTACGATGAATTTTCGGACCCAGATATGATTCGGGTAAACGATACGTTCTATCTGGTAGGTACAACAATGCACTGCAATCCCGGTCTGGTTGTTCTGGAATCAAAGGATCTTGTCAACTGGGAGTTCTGCAGCTATGCATTCGACCGCATTCCGGTCGATGATTCCAGATTCCGGCTCGAAGGTGGAAAGGAAGCATACGGACAAGGCATCTGGGCTCCCTGCATCCGATATCATGAAGGAAAGTTCTACATATTCTCGAACATCAACGGAATCGGAATGCAGATTTTTGTTTCCGAAAATCCGAAAGGTCCATGGAAACACCACAATATGGGAGGGGCTACTCACGATGTATCCGTATTGTTTGACAATGGGAAAATATATGCGATTTACGGCTATGATGAGGTTCATTGCGTTGAAATCAAACCAGACATGAGCGGTTTTGTGGAAGGCAGTGACCGTTGCATTATACCTCGTGGAAATGCTATGGGGGAGGGACATCACGCCTATAAGATTAACGGAAGGTATTACATTATCAGTGCTGACTATGCGCCTATGGGACGGATGATGTGCGCACGTGCCGACAAATTGGAGGGCCCTTACGAGACACGCGTAATCAGTTGTCGGGAAACAATGGGAACCGAGCATTCCACGTGGATTACAAATGTACCGATGGACGGTGCCATGCCGGAAATGAAGAAATGGAAGATGGAAATCCGCAAGCCCAATGCGGACAATATGGGATGCGCGACACTTCATCAGGGAGGGATAATCCAGCTGGAGAACGGCGACTGGTGGGGCTTCTCCATGCTGGACTTCCTTGCAGTCGGACGCACCACTTGCCTTTCACCCGTAACATGGGTGGACGGATGGCCGTATTTCGGACTTGAAAACAACCTGGGACGCTCCCCGAGAACATGGTTCAAGCCCGATGTGTCAACGAAAGTCACGCCCCACGCCCCATACGTCCGCAGCGACAACTTCGACTCAGGGAAACTATTGCCCGTCTGGCAATGGAACCATCTCCCCGACGACAGCAAATGGGCCATAAAGAAAGGTAGGCTCCGCCTGCACACGATGCCTGCAAAAGACTTCTATTGGGCAAAGAACACCCTGACCCAACGGGGCATCGGTCCGGTTTCCGTCACTACCGTAACGCTGGACGCTTCTCACATGAAAGAAGGAGACATTGCCGGTCTCGGACTGCTGAACATTCCTTATGAGTGGATAGGTATCGCCATAAAGGCCAAAAAGCCCTGCTTGCACTACTATGATTTGGGTACGGACGAAACTATAGAAATGCCTCTGAACCAACCAAGAATGTTCCTGCGCATCACCGGCGACTTTGAACACGAATGGGCAGAATTCAGTTACAGCTTTGACGGCGTCAATTTCTGGAATATAGGAAAACGGTTACCGATACCATATCAAACCAAGATTTTTCAAGGTGCGAGATATGCACTGTTCGCATTCAATCGGCAAGGAAAAGAAGGCGGTTATGCTGAATTCGACGATTTCAATGTGGAAGAGCCTCTTGCCGACCGTAGCCGCAATATTCCGTTGGGCAAGACCGTCAGTTTCCTGAACCTCGGCAACAGACAATGGATGCAGGCAAACCCGCGCAAAATGGTCTATTCCGTATGGGAAGACATGAAAAAGCGCAACCCTTCGGACTGTATGTTTGAAGTGCAGGACAGAGGAAACGGGAAAGTCGTCCTCAAGGCCGTAAACGGGACAGGCTATATGGCCGTAGCCGGTTTGGGCATGTCCGGTGACCTGCGTCTGTCTTCAGTGGAAACGGAGGATTGCCTGTTCATGTGGCAGGACATGCTTCACGGACAATGTATGCTGATGTCATTGAAAACACACCGCTATGTAGGACTGGATCCTGCATCGGGCGAAGCCTATGCCGCCGACTGGCCGGGAACATCGGCAAGCCGGATGAACGGAACAGTATTCCTCTGGAAGGAAGTGAAAAGCAACGGCAAATGAAAAGGGGAAACGGAAGCCGGCATACATGAAAGACGACTGCCAAAGTCCGACATTTGTCTGGAGAAGGGGTGTGTCAAAATAGAAATGGCTTTTTATTTGACACACCCCCTTCTGTCCGATGCAAGTTCCGACTTACAGCAAGCACACGAAAAGGTACAACATACACGCAGTGATTCTAGAAGCTTGTTCCCTAGTCTTCAATATTCTTTGAAACGGGTATGAAAAGTTCCGGAAACATTCTATACATCCGAAAAAAACATTTAAACATCCTATCTTGAAAAAACAACACACCTCAAAAACATCCTGGCATCCACTTCGGTACAACTTTTCTTACATTTGTCTAAACAAAAAAATAAACAGACAAAAAATCAGAAACGATTCAGTTAATCTTAAAAATGTTGTATCATGAAAAATGATTTTAGGACAAGACGAAAAAGTCTTTATCTGTGGTGCATTGCGTGGACCTTATTTTTAATGGGTTCTGCCAATCCCACTTCCGCCAGTCCACTTCAGAACAGGACAGTAACAGGAACAGTTACATCTGGGACTGACGGCGAAGCCCTGATTGGGGTTAGTGTACAAATACAGGAAAGACCTGCAGTGGGAACAATCACTGATCTGGACGGGAAATATTCCATTCAGGCCCGTTCCAACGAAACACTGATTTTTTCCTACATCGGCTACCAGACTCAAAGAATCAAAGCAAGCAAAACGATTCTCAATGTTGAGCTGAAAGAAGATTCAAAAATATTGGATGAAGTAGTTGTAGTAGGTTACGGTACGATGAAAAGAAGTGACCTGACAGGTGCGGTGACTTCCATTAGCGAAGACGAAATCAAACAGTCGGTCATCACCTCACTTGACCAGGCACTTCAAAGCCGTGCCGCTGGTGTATCCGTCACCCAGAACTCGGGAGCTCCGGGCGGAGGTATTTCCGTCAGCATCCGCGGTATCAACTCACTCAACGGAAACGAACCGCTCTACGTGGTGGACGGTGTCGCCATCTCTGGAAACAACAACACCAATTCGAGTGTCCTTTCAGCCATCAACCCGTCCGATATCGTATCCATGGAAATCCTGAAAGACGCTTCCGCCACAGCTATTTATGGGTCGCGTGCCTCAAACGGTGTCGTCCTCATCACTACCCGGCAAGGCAAAGCGGGAAAGACGCAGATTTCATACGAAGGATACTATGGTCTGCAGCAGCTTCCCAAACAGCTGGATGTGCTGAACCTGCGCGAATATGCCGAATATTACAATATGCGCACGGCAATCATCGGATTCGGGGAACGTACCGAATTCCAGGACCTTTCCCTGCTGGGCGAAGGAACAAACTGGCAAAATGAAATTTTCCAGAACGCTTCGATGCACAACCATCAGATAAACATTTCGGGAGGAAACGACAATGTGAAGTACTCCATATCTGGCGGTTATCTGAAACAGGAAGGAATCGCCATCGGTTCCGACTTTGAGCGTTTCTCCGCACGTGTCAACATCGACAACAAGATTACCAAATGGCTGTCTACCGGACTGAGGGCATCCGTGGCAAAAACGACTCAACACAATACGATAGACAACGGGAACATCATCCGCACAGCTATCGAACAGTTTCCCGACACGCCTGCACGCAACCCGGACGGGACATGGGGCGCACAGGAAACAACAAACTTCGACAATTATTTAGCTAACCCAGTAGCCGAAGCTCTCTTACGTGAAAACTATGACAAAGGGACGCAAATGTACATTGATTTCTTTGCAGACCTCACACTCTGGAAAGGACTCGTATTCCGTGCAGAATATGCAGGAAATTATTCCTACAGCAACAATTATTATTACCAGCCATTTTACGACTACGGCCATTTCCAGCAAACTTCAGAAGGAAGACGCAGTGCCAATAATGGTTCATACTGGACACTCAAGACCTATCTGACCTATAACGGAACATTCGGGAAGCACAATGTCTTGGCAATGGTCGGCCACGAAGCACAAGAAAATTCATGGGAGAATCTACAAGGAAGTCGCCAAAATTACATATTCAACACGATACACGAACTGAATATGGGGGATGCAACTACAGCCAAAAACAGCAGTGGAAGAGGTTCATCTGCAATCGAATCCTACTATGGAAGATTTAATTACGGATATGACGAACGTTACCTTGCCACATTCACACTCCGCGGAGACGGGTCGTCCACTTTCGGTCCTGCCAACCGTTGGGGCGTATTCCCGTCCATAGCGTTGGCGTGGAGAATCAACAATGAAAAATTCCTAAAAAATGTCAAATGGATAAACAATCTGAAGCTGAGAGTTGGATGGGGACTGGTAGGTAACCAGTCGGCAAACAACTATGCATACGGAGTGACAATGGTATCAGCTGCCAGTATCTGGGGGACTGGATTCTATCCAGGAAACTACCCCAATGATAAACTTAAATGGGAGGAAACTAAGGCTTATAATGTTGGACTTGATTTGAACCTTTTTGACAATCGGGTGGAATTCATCTTCGACACTTATTTTAAAAATACAGACAACCTGCTGATGCAGGCCTCACTGCCTACCTATGTGAGCGGCATTATCACCTCACCGTGGGTAAATGCAGGCGCCATGCAGAACAGAGGGGCTGAATTCACTCTGAATACGGTCAACATCTCAACCAAAGATTTCGTATGGCGGTCGGGACTGACCATTTCATTCAACAAAAACAAGATTACTGACCTGTATACGGAAACATCAAGTATGTCGGGAGTTTTGGACGGAACGCAGACATTGACCCTCTCCGTTGTAGGACAGCCGGTAGGACAATTCTACGGCTACAAAGTCATCGGCATGTTCAAAACGGAAGACGACTTCTACCAAAGGGACAGGGACGGGAATTTCCTTCTCGACAGAAACGGAAGCCGAATTCTTGTTGCCATTCCGAAAGAACAACATATTACACCTAATGAAACCTGGATAGGTGACTTCATCTTCGAAGACCTGAACAAAGATGGAGTAATAGACGAACAGGACCGCACCTTCTTAGGAAATCCGGAACCTAAATTCTCCTACGGATTCAATAATACGTTTACCTACAAAGGTTTTGACCTGAATATCTTCATCAACGGTGTCTATGGCAACAAAATTATGAATCTTCTACGCCAAGAATTTACCAACCCCATGAGAAACAGCAACTTGTTGAAAGAAGCTACAGGTATAGCCAAAGTGGAGGTGGTTGACCCCTCGTCTCCTTCAGACGCAATCTGGAACGTGCGGTTGAGCAATCCGGAGTCTGCCACTGTACAGCGCATCAGCGCGACCAACGGCAATGACAACAACCGTATGAGTGACCGCTTCATAGAAGACGGTTCCTATCTGCGAATCAAGAACATTTCGCTGGGCTACAGCTTCCCCAAGAAATGGATAAACAAATGGAAAATAGAGAACCTGAGAATCTATATGAATATCCAGAATGCCTTTACATTCACCAAATACAAAGGTTATGACCCAGAAATCGGAGCGTACAATTACAACGTACTCCTTCGGGGTGTAGACTATGCACGCTATCCATCACAACGGATCTATACCTTCGGACTGAACCTGAGCTTCTAACCACATAAAAACAATATGACAATGAAAAACAAAATAATATCAGCATTGATTGTACTCGCAGGCATCTACCTGTCGGGATGCAAAGATAGCTTTCTGGACCGTATTCCCGAAAATTCATACGTGGACGGAAACTTCTATGCCTCGGACGATGCACTGGAAGCGGCAACCGCTCCATTGTACAACAGGGCATGGTTTGATTACAACAGGAGACCAATCATGTATTTGGGAAGCACACGCGCCAATGACTTTTACAGTCCGTGGGCTTTCCCTGAATTTACGACATTCCAAGTAACTGCTTTAAGTGAAGACCTGGCAAATGCATGGAAATCATTCTACAGCGTAATAACAATGGCAAATCAGGTCATAGACGATATAAACAACAAATGCACGGTAGACGTAAGCGAGAGCGCAAAGACAAGAGCCATTTCCGAAGCCCGGCTAATGAGGGCCTGCGCTTATTTTTACATGATAAGAGCATGGGGATCTGTCATTATCATCGAGCATAATCAGGATGTAGTCGACAATCCGGTCCGCCCGCTGAACAGAGAAGAAGATGTGTTCCAGTTCATCATCAACGACCTGACCTATGCAGCGGAGAACCTGCCCGAAACAGGAAGCCAGCCGGGAAGAGCGACACGCTGGGCAGCCGAAGGGATGCTGGCAAAAGTTTATCTGGCACGTTCCGGATGGAAAAAAGGAGGGCAACGCGATGAAGAGGATCTGGAACTTGCCAAACAATACGCCGCAGATGTCTGCGACAACAGCGGACTGGAGCTCCTCCCCAACTATGAAGACCTGTTCAAATACAAGTTCAACAACAACGAGGAATCATTGCTTGCAATGCAATGGGTACCTTTAGGAGAATGGGGAACAAACAACTGCCTTTTATCAGAATTAGCCTTTTCAAGTGAAGTTATAGGAGGAGAAAATGCATGGAGCGGATTTTATGCCGGCATAGACATGCTACAGCAATATGAACTTGCAGACACATTGCGCCGCAACGCCACTTTCTTTACCAACGGCACCTACTATCCGTATATCTGTATTGCAGACGGAGGATATACTTACAAAGATTATGGTTCACCAATAAAAAAAGGTGTACCAGGAGGAGCTGATGATAATGACGGATACGTAGGTGCCGGAAGTTCTCCACTCAACACCTATATACTGCGTCTGGCAGATGTGTATCTAACTTATGCAGAAGCTTGTTTGGGGAACAACGAATCCTTGAGCTCAGGCCCCGGATTGAACTATTTCAACAAGGTACGTTACAGAGGATTTAATGGGAACGGTACTTGGAAAAAGTCTTCAATCACGTTTGACGACATCATCAAAGAACGGAGAATAGAACATTGTGCAGAATTCAGTAATTGGTATGATATGGTATCGTGGTATTGCTGGAAACCGGAAAAGATGCTGGATTATTTCAACAATAAACAGCTGCGCGGATACAGAGCAGACGCCACCATAAAAGACGAGAGAGGTTACCTACATTTCGGTCGATATGACAACTCCGGGAATTTTCTGGAAGGAGAAGAATATTACAATGCTCCTACGGTGGAGATAAACATCACCGATGATGATATCTTCCTGCCTTATCCGGAATCCGATGTCATCCAGAACCCACTGCTGAGAGAAGATCCGGTACCTTATAACTTTAACGAATAAATCATGCACACATGAAAACACTTATCAAGAAAATCATTCACAATGGATGGCCGGCTATATTCCTGCTGGCGATTCTGACACTCTCCATCGTTTCGTCATGCAAGGATGATGACGGCGGGAACAATTTGCCTGTGATACACTATTTAAGATTGACCGACCCGGCTCTGGCAGACAGTACCTTTACGGATGTAGAACCGGGAACTATGCTGGCTGTCATAGGTGAGAACCTGGACGGTGTAATCGAAGTCTATATCAACAACCAGAAAATCAGCTTCAATTCCACCTATTCTACACCGACCAGCCTGATTATAACGGTTCCATACGATGAAGATTTCAAACTGACATCCACAAACCCTGAACTGCAGGCCGAACTGCGAATAGTCACAAACCACGGAACAGCCACGTTCCCGATGCACGTACTCTCACCGGGACCGACCATATTCTATGTCTCGGCATTCTATCCCATCGAACCGGGTGACAAAGTAACCTTAATGGGACAGAACTTCTATGAAATCAAGCGGATTTACTTCAGCAAGGACTCCGTTGAGGTGACCATGCCGATAACTGACTATCAGGTAAGCAACGACTACGAACAGATTACGTTCAATATGCCGGACAGACTATCGAAAGAAGCAGGCTATATCTTTGTCGATTGTTATACCGACGAGGCAAGCATCGAATTTGTACCAAGAGGACCGAAACCTGTCATCACCGGAATCAGCTCCACAATGCCGATACCCGGAACGGAAGTCACCATTGTAGGCAAGAACTTCATTAATGTATCAAAGGTCAACATAAACGACGAGTTCGACATTCCAAAAGAAGACCTTGAAGTTTCCGAAGCCATGAACGCCATTACATTCACAATGCCGGAGGCTCCGGAAAATTCGGGAAAGATCAGCGTGGCCACTATTGGCGGAACTGCAGAATTGGAAGGATTCTATCCGCGAGAACACATCGTTCTCGACTTCGACAAAGTAGGTCAACATAGTTGGGGTGACCATTCCGGAGTCTGGATAAGCGATGGAGAAAAAGACCCTTACGTTGCGGATGGTCAATATTCCGGTATCGTCGGAATCATTTCAGCCAATAACTCCTGGTGGGGACAAACTGTAAACAGTACAGTCTGGCCAAATAAAAATATCATACCGGACAACACGCCGATTTCAGAATTGGAACTGCAGTTCGAATGCTATGTCACAAAACTATTTGACGGTCCGGTACTGGAAATCCAGATTGGAGGAAATTTCGACACTTCACTGAAAGATTATGTACCCGTAAGCTCATTCACTGGAAAAACAGAGACCGCAGAATGGATGCAATGCAGTATTCCATTAGAATCACTTGTGGCAGAAAAGACATGGAGTGAATTCATTCACCGAGTCAATCCTCCCGATGCTCAAGGCAATTCAGCTCCAAACAACGAGGTAGGAATCTATGTAAGAAATCCGAGTAACAAAAACGATGTATCCGTTGAATTCTACGTGGACAACTTCCGCATCGTTCCTATCCAAAAAGAAAATTAATTTTTAAGCAAAGCAAATATGAAAACGAAAATAACATACCTTTTTCTGCTCCTTATGACAATGGTTCTTGGACTGCAGTCCTGTAAGGCCGACAAAGTGGACGGAGCGGTTTTCTCACTCAGCATTGATGGACAAGAATCGACAAGTATTACGTTCGGCTACGGACAGACTTTCGTCATGGCGAAGCTTTCCTCCAATGCGGGATGGAGCCTGTCAAGCGACCAATCCTGGTGTACCTTATCAAATGTATCAGGTAACCCGACTGACGAACAATACATTAAAATCGCGGTAGAAAGAAATACAACTGATGCGGAACGTACAGCAACCATAACTATGAACGCAGGCGGAAATATCCGCCAGTACACAGTCACTCAGACCTCAAAGAATGCGGAGACTTATCCAGCGGGAATGGAAAAGGATGCCATCGAAACCATCAAGTCCATACAGATGGGTATCAATCTGGGGAACACACTGGAAGCTACAGGTGGAGAGGAAGCCTGGGGAGCCCCTCATACGACTCAAGCTATAATTGACCAAATGAAAGCATGGGGCTTCAACGCCATCCGTGTCCCCTGCTCATGGGACCAGTATTTGGAAGCTGACGGCGTAACCATTAAGCCAAGTTGGATGAACAGAGTCAAAGAGGTGATAGACTACTGCATGAATGCAGATTTATATACAATATTAAATATCCATTGGGATCAAGGATGGATGGAAAATCATTGTAATGCATCCATGGAAACTCCTGAATCTATAGCCCAAATTGAATCAAAGGTATATAATTTATGGACGCAGATAGCGACTACATTCAAAGACTATGACGGACGGTTGCTTTTTGCTGGAGCAAACGAGCCTGTAGTAGAAAGTCGTGAAGACATGATTGTCCTGAACAGATACGAACAAGCATTTGTACATGCCGTAAGAAGAACCGGCGGAAACAACCTTTACCGCAATCTTGTCATCCAAGGACCGCGGACCGACATCAACAGAACAGACATGTGGATGCAATTACCAGAAGATACGGTTTCTGCACGAATGATTATAGAAGTACATTTTTATGACCCGGTCCAATTCTGTCTGGATGACAATCCGAATAGCTGTACCTACTTTTGGGGAGAACCTTATGCTAAATACGGTCCTATCAATGAAGGTTCACAGGAGATGCATGTATGTGAACAATTCGAAAAAATGAAAAAGAAATTTGTGGACAAGGGAATACCTCTCGTATTGGGAGAATATAGTGCCATGTACCGTACTCATCCTGTCGACTCGCTCCAAGAAGTCTGCCATGAATCGGAAGGCTACTTCACAGGCTATGTTACAGAACAAGCTAAAAACAACGGACTGGCTCCTTTCTTATGGGATATACAACATGGAGGACTATTTGACCGCAGTACTGGAACAATACTGCTGCCGACTGTGTACAACCAGCTGAAAGAAGGAGCGGAAAGAGGACAATATCCATTCTAAGATAAATCTTAAACTCAAAGGCACAAAGACACATAGTCCTTCAAACTACTGTCTTGTAGGCTGTGTACCGATGTGCCTTTGCCTTTTCACCAAAACAAGAATAAGACAACATGAAGAAATTGGCATTCTATTTGATTACACTATTGTTCCTGGCCACAGGGAGCAGCCTTGCACAAGGGTATAAAAATCCGGTCATTCCCGGATGCCATCCCGATCCGAGCATCTGTAAGGCAGGAGAGGACTATTATCTTGTGAATAGCTCATTCGAATATTTTCCGGGAGTTCCCCTTTTCCACAGCAGGGACCTCGTGAACTGGGAACAGATTGGGCACGTGCTGAACCGGGAATCCCAACTGAGAATCAAAGGAGGAAACATGTGGGGCGGTATCTATGCACCCACTATCCGTTACAATGATGGTACTTTCTATATGATTACAACTAACACTTCAGACAGGGGAAACTTTCTGGTATATACCGATAATCCGTATGGAGAATGGTCAGACCCTGTCTGGATTAGGCAAGGAGGCATCGACCCTTCGCTTTATTTCGAAGACGGGCGCTGCTATATGGTGAGCAATCCCGATGGTGCTATCTGGCTTTGCGAAATCAATCCGAAGACAGGAGGGCAGCTTTCCGAATCGAAGCGTATATGGGGAGGAACAGGAGGACGCTATCCGGAAGGACCGCACATCTACAAACGGAACGGATGGTATTACCTGATGATAAGCGAAGGCGGAACGGAATACGGGCACAAGGTGACTATCGCCCGCAGTCGGAATATCGGAGGCCCGTATGAGAGCAACCCTGCCAATCCGATTTTGACTCATATCAACCAAAATGCAGAAAATAATCTGATACAAGGAGTTGGCCATGCCGATATGGTTCAAGCTCACGACGGTTCTTGGTGGCTGGTATGCCTTGGCTTCCGCACACAAAACGGACAGCACCATGTGTTAGGGCGTGAAACATTCCTGGCTCCTGTTACATGGAATGAAGATGGATGGCCTGTCGTAAATGGAGACGGTACTATTGATCTTGATATGAAAAATGTTAGAACACTTTCACAAACTACCATCAAAAAAAGTCCAGATTGGGATTTTAACAATTCGCAATTAGGAATGGAATGGAATTGGATTGGTCTCCCGCACAAAGAAAACTATTCACTCACGGAGAAAAACGGATTTCTCCGGATTAAAGGAAGTGGCATCAAACTAGATGATTACGGATCACCCTCTTTCGTCGGGCGCAGACAGGAAAATATTGAGTTCCAGGTTACAACAAGAATGCAGGCAAAAGGAAATGGGAATGCTGGGATGACGGCTTATCTGTGTCCTTCCGCTCATTATGATCTGTTCGTCTCTGAAAACAGACTGAAGCTGCGCTACCGTCTGAGCGAGCTTTGCCACGAAAAGGACATTTGTCAAGTGCCTGATGATTTCATTTATTTAAGAATAAAAGGAGATGCACGTACATACACCCTAGCTTATTCTACAGATGGCACACATTACATCGAAGCAGGGCGTATGAATACTCGTTATTTGAGTACTGAGACCAACGGAGGGTTCACCGGTGTATATTTGGGACTTTTTGCCGAAGGACGAGGGTATGCAGACTTTGATAATTTTAAATATATGTCTATCGTCCCAGAAGTCTCTCCAAAACTGACTTCAAAAGATGCAAATCCGATATTGGATTTCATTTTTACAGCCGATCCGACGGCAATCGTTCACGACGGACGTCTATATGTTTATGGCACAAACGATCAGCAGCAATATGAGGCAGTAGGGCGTGACGGCAGAAATACGTATGAATACATTAAGACACTAGTCATGATGTCAACGGATGATATGGTGAATTGGACTTATCACGGTCTGATTAAGACAGACAGCATTGCTCCGTGGATTGTGGCTTCATGGGCTCCATCCATCGTCAAGCGGAAAGAAAAAGATGGGAAGACACATTTCTATCTCTATTTTTCCAACGGTGGAGTTGGCACCGCTGTACTGACTTCAACTTCTCCAATTGGCCCGTGGTTCAGTCCGCTTAATAAAAGCCTTATCGATGGAAACAACCCCCAATTAGGGAACTGTAGGGTCCCTTTTGATCCTGGAGCCGTCATTGATAACAAAGGTATCGGGTGGTTGGCTGTCGGGGGGGCATGCGCGCGTATCATGCGATTAGGAAAGGATATGGTTAGCATTGATAGTTCAATAGTACCCATCTATGCTCCACATCATTTTGAAGCAAACGAACTGAATTTTATCAACGGAACTTATGTCTATACATACAATACCGACTGGCAGGATTACAGCGATTGGCCTTTACCGACAGAGAAGCCAACTACTTGTTGCATGACATATATGACTAGTAAGAATCCGCTTGACAGTTGTAGCTGGGAATACCGCCACAATTATTTTAAAAATCCGGGGGATTATGGATTCGATTTCAGCAACAATCACACCCATTTGGAAAAATACTGTGGGAAATGGTATATATTTTACCACACGATGAGTCTGCAACACAGTTATAATACGGATGGAGGATTCCGTAACATTTGTGTAGACGAAATCAAGGTGGATGAAAAAAATCTTAATATCCACATGGGGAATCAGACGCTGAAAGGCGTAGAACAGATACGACCTATGAATCCGTTCATTGTTCAGCAGGCAGAAACTACAGCTGCCACACAGAATGTCAAATTTGTAAACGGGAAAAGAATTGGTGACATGCATGCCGTGACCGTTCCCAACAAGACAGGTATCATTGCCGTCAGAGGGGTAGCTTTCAGTAAAGTTCCTTCCAGTTTAGAAATTAAGGCATCTGGGAATGGAACCATAGATGTTCGTCGGAACAGTCCGGATGGAGAGGTTATCGCTTCAATTAAAGTTAGCAATTCGCAAATGAAATTCATCAAATCTGAAATTCAAACGAAGATGAAAGGCTTCGTAGACCTTTGTTTTGTTTTAAAAGGAAACAATCTCACATTTGATGAGTGGCAATTTAAATGATGCTTCCCAAAAGAAATAAGGTTGTCTTCAAAGTTTTATAAAAAGCTGAGATTGATTTATTATAATCTATAAGTTTAACATAAAAATCTTCTGCTTGTAGTTCTATAAGTGACGTAAACAAAGGCTAAAGTAGGGATATTCAGTAAATATAACAAATTAGCCAACTAATTCATACACAATGTATTGCGAATTAGTTGGCTTTTTTGTA
>ERZ894203.868-NODE-868-length-19929-cov-11.643907_pt1 | contig 19929 bp, 2 predicted proteins | sample MGYA00380286_ERZ894203 | MGnify/ENA primary metagenome ERZ894203 (study PRJEB32331, sample SAMN06328484) | human gut metagenome | biome: human gut microbiome; feature: stool | host: Homo sapiens | collected 2014-02-06 ... | reverse complement strand
CAACAATGTACAGCATCGAAATGGAAGCCGCAGCGGCATTAGGCGTTGCAAGGCCGCCGTCTGCCTTAAAGCCGTTAAAGGTGCTGGCAACAATATCCGCAAAAGCGGCGGTTACAAGCAGTGTGAACAGCCACGAAAACAAAAGGAACATTTTTTTGCCGGTTTTGCCGATGTACTGTTCAATAAGCATGCCCATTGATTTGCCTTCGTTTTTAACGGAAGCGTACAGCGCGGTGAAATCCTGCACGGCACCGAAGAAGATGCCGCCAACCATCAGCCACAGCATTACCGGCGCCCAGCCGAACATAGCGGCAATAATAGGGCCGGTTACAGGGCCTGCGCCAGTGATGGACGAAAACTGATGCGCAAAAACCGTAAATTTGGAGGAGGGAACGTAGTCGTTGCCGTCCTCATGCACATAAGCCGGTGTTCTTGCATTGGGATCTACGCCCCACAATCTTACAAGCCAGCGGCCGTAGATAAAATAGCCGCATGCACACACGACTAATGCGATACCTAACAACATTAATCCTGTCATGATACTTACCTCTTTCCCTTAAAATAAAATAATAATATAGCTTGAAATTTATCACTAAATTCCTTTTCTGTCAACAAAATCCGTAATTTTTTGTGAACTTTTGCAAATTAATCTTCAAACTGTAAAGAATATAATAAAAATGGTGAACTTAACCGGTGTTTGTACACTTATTTAAAACAGCAAAAAACGCCGGTATTAAACGGCGTTTTTTAGTACTTTTTATTTTTCAGGCTTTCCAAAAGCATCACTGCCAGATAAGCTGCATCAGTTTTTTGTATTCGCTGCTTAAATGGCGGATGATAACATCAAACATAGTGTAAATCAAATCGCCGTCCGCTTCGCTGCCTGGCAGCAAAACGCAGCAGTCCAAAACAAGTGAGCCGTTATCGTCAAAATAATATTTAAACGATTTGAACCCTTTGTTAAGGCGGTTAAGTTCCTTTAAAAGCCCTGCTTCGTTGGCATCGTTTAAAACACGCGGTGCAACAAGCACACGCACCATGCCGTAAATACTGCTGTCTAAAATTACAATTGTCGGCAGCTGCTGCCCGTTAATTTCAATATTAGAACGGAAAACAACGCTGTTTAAATTATCACCGGCAATTTCGTCAACAGTAAAACAGGTAATTTTTTTGTCATCAAGATACTTTTTAAAAGATTCCGCTTTTTTATTCATGCCTGACCTCCAAAATTATTTGTAATACCCGGAGGCATACAGCCCCCGGATATTAATTTTTGTTAAGCTTCTACAGCAACTTCATCAGCACCGGCGTTTGTTTCGGTAAATTCCTGATAATCAATCAGACCGTAACGGTTATGCAGCGATAATCCGTAGCCGTATGCCTGTTTCCAGTCCTCGTCAAGGTAACGCCCATGCTGCCAGCGCAGATGGTTCTCTGCCGTGAAGCGCTGGTCGTAAGCGTACCAGTAATCATCAAGGCTCAGCAGCCTGCCGTCAGTTTCAACGGTATCTGCATCTATGAAGTTAACATACATAGAAGGATAAGACTGGTAGATATGAACATTGGCATCGTCATCTTTTACAGGTACATTACCGTAAATAGTTGCCAAAGTGCCGCTATTTTCAAGCCATGCATTTTCTTCAATCATGATGTCATTAAAGTCCATCTTGTCATCAACAGTTGTAATATCGGCTTCTACTGCCCACAATTCCGTAAATACGGATTTATCGTTAGCATCAATCTTATCAATTACCAGCGATTCAATCGGTCCGCTGCCGCTATTGGAATCGGTGTTGATAATCAAATCGCCGTCTGCTTCCGTATTCTGGATAATATTCTGCCCGTGGATTCTGTCGCCGTTAAGCGTTACACTGTCTTTGGCAAGGATGTTTTCAAGCTCTTGTTCAATTGCCTGCATGATAACATCTTTACCGTTAACAGTATCGCTGTTAATTACACCGTCAACTGCAGTAAACTCAATAGTTTCATCAGCATTTACAGTACTGTTATTGTAAATATCTTCAGCCGCATTAAAGTTAACGTTCCTGCCTGCATCAACAATATCATTATTAATGATATCATTGCCTGCACCGAAGCTAACATCTGCACCTGCGTTTACAGTGCTTTCGTTGTTTACATCATTACCTGCACCGAAGCTAACATCCGTACCTGCATTTACAGTGCTTTCGTTATTTACATCATTGCCTGCATCGAAGTCAACACCTGCACCTGCACTTACAGTGCTTTCGTTGTTTACATCATTGCCTGCATCGAAATTAACATCTGCGCCTGCATTTACAGCACTTTCGTTATTTACATCATTGCCTGCGTCAAAATTAATATCTGCATCTCTGCCTGCAATCAAAGCTTCTTCATTGTTAACATTATCTTCTGCATTAAAGTTGATGTTGCCTGCTGCCTTAATAATGCCATAGTTATTAACATTGGCTTCGGTTTCCTCAACTACCTTATTAGCAGTTACAATAAGGCTGCCGTTAATCTTTGCAGGGTCTTTCTGTGCCGGTTCAGCAATGTCTTCTGTAGTAATGTTAACACTGCCATTGCTGTTAGTAAGCTTAATATCGCCGCCCTGTTTATTAGTAAAGCCGCCCATATCAACGTAAAAGCCTTCGGGATTGCTTACCGTAAGCCCAAGGCTGCCGCCAACTGCCTGCAAATCAACCTTTTTAATTATGTTGTACTGGTTATCAAGCTCAACATCGCCGCCAACTGCCGCAATACCTACATTAGCCGCAACAATATTCTTGTCCTCTTTATCTGTAGTCTGAACTATATCACCAGTATTGGAGTGCAGCTGCAGCGTACCGTTATCACTTGCAGTGTCATTATCTGTTGCGTTAACGTGCAGCTTGCCGCTGATGATGATATCGTCTTCTGCATGCAGAGTTACATCGCCCTTAGCATCGATAGAGCCTGTTACGCTTTCGTCAGTATCTTCCGTGCTGCCATCATCTTCACGCCCAAGCATAATAGTGCCTTCGCTTTCAACCGTTACGCCGCCTTTGGTTTGCTCAATAGTACCAAGGATGAGCGTGCCGTCCTGTACGGCTTCAATGCTGATAGCGTCTTGAACATCGGTATTAACAACCGCGCCGCTGTTTTTAATACGCAGCCCTTTAGTAGTTGTGCCAATACCGCCGGCAGAAACAAGATTAATCGTGTCGCTGGCGTTGATGTAGCCGATGTCGTCTGTTCTGCTTACGATATTGCCGTTAGCAGTAATATCAACATTAGTGCCAGCTATGCTGCCCAGCGTAAAGTTGCCCGTGCCAACCTGTTCCAGCATAATGTTACCCGCCGCGTTGGCGCTGATGTAACTATTGTTACTGTTAAGCGTTACCTGCATTGCCTGCAAGGTTTTATCAACATCATTTTTATCAATATATCCAATGTCACCGCTGCCGCCTTCAAGGATTATCTTATCGCCGGTTACGCTGCCAACATTAATACCTTTCTGGCCGCTCAGGCGCAGGTCATTAGCCGCAAATTCATCGGCGTTAAGTACGGAATCTTTCGCCAGCAGGTAAATGTGCTCGGCATTCGGCGTATCACCGCTGCTGTTTGCAACCGTAACAGTGCCGTTGTCGCTGTTAAGTTTAACGCTTACCGGCGTGGTGCGTTTAATAGTTATTTTTTTATCGCCCCAGGTTACATCTCCGGCCCTTGCCGAAGCAAGTTTTTCTAAGAAACCGTCTTTATCTTCCAATTCACCTGTAAACAGTTTTGTCAAATTTCCAGAGTCAATACTGCTTGCCTGGTCATCCACAACGCCAAGGTTTCCGGTATCGGAGATAAACGTAATGTTGTTGCCCGTTACGTTAGCAGTTTTAACATCGCTTACGCTGCCTGCTGCAGGGTTAATAACCGTATCCTGTACTGCATACAGCAATTGCTGCTGCGTCCAGCCATAGTTGTCGGCTTCGGCATTGCCAATTGCTTCGTAGTTATACAGCCATTCCACAGCCTGCACATTATCTTTAAAGCCGCTGTTTTCAATAAAGTTTGCTTTATCTTGCTCATATGCAGCACCAGCTTTTGTATAAGCATCGTAGGCTGCGTTGTAAGCTTCAAGCGCGTTTTTGTAAGCATCTTTGCTTTCTGCATCGTTGCCAAGCGCTGCAATCGCTTCGTTCAGCGCGCCCTGTTTAGCGTTAAGGTCTTTTCTTGCAGCCTGCACGGCTTCGCTGCCGCCTTGCATCAGTTTTACAAATTCTTGGCCTTTGGTAACAAGTGCTTTGCCTTGTTCCTGCGCTTCTGTAAGAGTTGTTTTACCGTCCATAAAGAAGGAACCATTACCAGCCGCAGCTTCAAGGTTCTTCAACTGGTTAACATTACTGTTAAGCTTGAGCTTTGCATCAGCAGTGCCATCATCAAGCAATCCCATTTCTTTCCAAGCAGCGATACGGTCTTGATCAGATTCGCTCATAACATCGTTATTAACAATCGCATCTACAAAGCCTGCGCCATCGCCAGTAACTTCAAGCACAACATTGCCGTCTTCGGCAACAATCTCGCCAAGGTACATATTGCCGTTAACTTCGGTAAGGTAAACACTGCCCGCCGCATTAGCATTAATTGCGCCGTGGTTTTTATCACTATCTGCAACATAGCTTACATCGCCGTCAATAAGCAGCCTGTCATCTTTTGTGCCAATGCTGCCGCCGTAAGATTGCAAGGTAATGCTATCGCCGCTTACAACAGCCGTATCTGCCGCCATACTCGTCACATTATCATGGTAGTTCAACAAGCTGCCTTCGGCAGTAATTCTTACGTTGCCTGCACCGGTGCTTACGTTATCAATGTAAACCATATTGTTGGTATTTGCTGCCAAAGCCTGAATGTTAATATTACCACCCGCAGTTTTTGCGTTAAGCGTAAGTGCATTATTAACATTCTTCTGGATTACATCAATGCCGGTATGCGCATTGAATTCTGCATTGTCAGAAATTACCGTAGCGTCTCCAACATGGTTAATGCTGCCGCCACTGGTAATATTAACCTGGCCCATACGGATATCGCCGCCAAGCAGGATATCACTATTGCTGGTAATAGTACCGCGGCTGCCATCAGCATAGCCAACAAACTCAATGCCAATCGGGTTATCAGCCTTCAAGCCGAAGTTGTAGGCAGTAATAACGCCGCTTGTTTCTTTCCATTCCGTTGTAACAGTTTTGCCCCACAGTCCGAGCAAACCTTTTTTCTTGGTGGTGGTAACTTTATCACTTATTACAGTTTCGTAAATAAGCTTTCCATTCTCATCCCTCAAGTAATAAGGAGTAGTACCTTCCTTGGATGTAGTCAATTCACCATTAGCATCCAAGTATAATAATTCACCGGCATCGTTTTTACCCTGTTTAGGTTTACCTTTGCGTTCAAACATAATTTGATACAAAGTTTTATCATTCTTTGCCGTGCTTCCGGTTACAGCCGTTGTTCCGCTACCTTCTGTGCCAAGTTGAGTGTATCCGTTTACAGAACCATTTGTAATAACATTACCTGTATCAAGCTGTTTACCGTCAGTTGTAACCGGCTCGCCAACCTGCATCTGATCTTTGGTAACTTCATCAAGCTGCCCAACAACCGACTCCCAACTACTACTGGAAAGCCCCCACCAGCTGCTGTCGCTTACATGTTTGTAACTGGTAGTTACACGGCTTTCTGTACCATTGCTCCAGTTGTAGTACTGCCCTTTTGTAGGATTATATGTAGCTTTACCGTTATCATCAACATCTGCATTAGTGTAAACGGTCTTAACAGTTTGACCTGAACTGGTATCATTAATTTCAATACGCCCATCAACAGTTTCTGCATTAATGCTGCCAAGTTTAAATGTATATTTACCTGCATTAGCAACACTGCCGTCAATGGTGTAGTCAGAACCGCCATCAAGCACAACCAGTTTGCCGCCGCTTGCATTGGTGTTGGCAATAGCGCCAGTCAGGTAAATACGCCCGCCGCCTGCCTGTTCAATGTCTTCTGTAAATATCTCGTTAGTAATGGGGTTATACCATGCCTGTACGCCGTAAACAAATTCGCCTTTGGTTGTATCATAATAAGCACCGGTTTCGCCAGCAGTTACCAGCCAGGTATTATTCATAAAATCTTCATAAGTAAGATTATCTTTACCGGTAGTATTTCCTGCCTCAATTAAACCTGCTGCCTTATCCCGATTGATAGCAAGCTTGTATTCTTCAAATCCGCTTTGGAGCGTACCGTTTACGTTAATGCTTGCCGCATTGATGTAAATAGCGCCGCCTGCTGCAATGCCAGGCCTACTGTTATTAACCTGTCCGGTAAGCTGTTTAGCTGCCTGCAAAGCTGTTTCTTTATCCAAGACTTTACCATCAACAGTTAAACCCGTCAGGAATTCTGCCAACTTATCAATACTATCAAATGCAGCATAGTATTCACCTTCATCATCTTTTTTATTGCCTAATGCGTTAACCAAAGCATTTTGAATAGCCGTAATATAATCTGCATCCAATGCGTTTTTGGGGTCACCGGCTACATTGTAAATCTCATCAGTGTAACCCTGCGTTACAGAACCGCCCGCAGTAAGGTTAATAGTGCGCCCTTTAATGCTGCCGGATTTTTTCACGCCATCCTCGGTATATTCACCAGAAACATAAATACTGTTATTGTCATTTTCAATTTTAATATTGCCGTAAGGATTATAAATTTCGCCATAAATACCAATGTCAGGGGTATAAAGTGTAGAATCACTGGCTTTAGTGCCTGTAGTATTACGGATTGTAATTTGCGCATTATTACCGTTTGCAGAATCTCCCTGTTTTGCAGTAATGCCAACGCCATTATATTTGTAACCTTCTCCTGTCGGATTAATAGATACATCATTATGGCTTACCTTACCGCCATCGCTGTCAATTTTTACATCATTGACACGCAGGAAGAAATCTGTATTATTGATAATTTTTACAGAAGGGTCGCCATGAGCAGTAACATTACCCTTGCCATTCAATGTATCTGCACTGATATTAACATTGCCGCCGGACACCATTAAATCTTTAAGTTCAATAGTAGGCACGCTGCTTGCACCTTCGGCAATGCCAATATTACCGACAGAATCTACAGTCAGTAAACCCAATGCCTGCAAATCACTCTGGATACGGGTAAGTTCAGCGGTATACTTAGCACCAACATCAGTGCCGCTGTATTGCTGCGACATTTTAATAAGCTCATTCATTCTGTCAAGCAGGCTTGCCGCATAGTCAATCATGCCAATTTGTTCAGCTGCGCTGCCGTATTGATTTTTATACCAATCAGGAACATTAACGGTTACATAAGTATCGTTTTCATCACCGATATGTCCGTTGAAAATAGCATGATTTACAACATCTTCTGTAATACCTTTTTTAAGCGCTTCATCATAATTTTCCTGTGCAGCTTTTATTGCATTTTCTAACGGTCCAATTTTTGCTTTCAGCTCATTAATTCTGGTTTCAAGATTAGAAATTGTCTGATTATAATCAGCATATCCATTCATTTCATCTTGTTTTGCAGTAATTTGAGCAATAATTTCATTTACCGCGTTAGTTGCTTCTGTAAGCGCCTGATTTTTCGTTGTATAGTCAGCAGCATAATCGGTTTTTCCTGCTTCCAACAATTTAACAAATTCAATTTTATCTATTTCTTCTTTATCATCCTTCTTTAAATCCTCATTATATTTAGTTAAACTATCCGCTATATAAGAATTTAAATTATCTTGTGCTGTTTTTTGGTTGCTTTCAGCAGTTTGCTTTTGCGCATTGTAATTATTAATTTGCCCTTGCAGTCTATCTTTAATAATTTCATTATTTGCCTGCTGTTCCTTGGCTGCATTAAGGAGTTCTACCGCAGCCTGTAAATCTTTTACATCCTGATTATTATTGTAAGCATTTTGCGCATCGTCAACTGCTTGTCCAAGTTCGGAAAGCTTCAAATCATCGCCATATTTATCAAACGCTGCTTCCAAATTGGTTTTGCCGTTTTCAGCATAATCAATGATAATATCCAACTGATGATTTTTACCTGCTTCGAGCGTGCCGTCAACGGTAACGGTGGTGGTAATTTTTGCGTCATCACCGCTTAAAGTGCCATCGCTGGTAGAAGCAATCGAACCGGTGCCGGTTTCGCCGCCGTCAACCCAACGCCAGGTTTTAGATTCTTTCGCCACCGTGGTATCGCCCACGCCAGCCGCCGCGTTAATGTTGCGGAACGATTTAACCGTGCTGCCGCTTGCAAAATCAATAGCGCTGTTTTGCGTTACTATGCCGCTAATGGACGGGTTAGTTGCCAGCGGAGCTGCCGTTTTGTTAAAGGCATTGCTCTTAAGTGTAAGGTTAAGCACGCTGCTGTCACCCGCATCAAAGTTAGCGTCATAGTTGCTGTCTATCGTATCGCTGACATTAATGCTGTCTACCGTACCGCCGACATTAATATTGTTAGTTCTTGTAATATTATTGGTAAGTTTGGTACCTGCCGCACCGATTGCACCGCCCTGTGTATCGGCAGTTACAACGTCGGTAAAGTTGGTGCGGTCTGCCGCTGTAATGGTAATATCAGCATTGTCAATATTCGTACCTGTAGTTTTTATACTTGAACCATTACCGATATTAATATTGTTGGTAAAGTTAATTGTATCTGTACTTTCAGCATAAGTACCTGCCACAACACCTGCAGATTTAATGGTAACTTCTTTGTTAACGGCCGCTTCCGGCTTGTCAATGCCATTATAAGCTGCATCGCCGGTTAAAGCATTAATATCTATTGAGCCCTTGGCATCAAGTTTAGAACTATTTACATACACTTCTGCATCGGATGTAATATCATCCTCAGCCCATACTGCCGCGCCTTGTGCAACGCCGTAACCGCTGCCGGTAACAACAGCGTTATAAGCAATATCATTACGTGCACTGATATTCTGACTGCCAGATGTAGTTACATTTGCATTATTAAAGTTAACAGAAGTATCATTTTCAATATCATTATCAGAATGTACGCCGCTTAAACCTACAACCGATGCTTTAAGAGCGTCGGCATTAATATCAATGGCATTTTCGTGCAGAGCGTTAACATTCATATCACCTGCAACAGTCCAATTACCGCTTACATCAGCCGCCGTTGTTGTAACAATATTGTTTTTAACCATAGCAGCATACGGGCTGATATCGGCGATAGCACCACCGTCTCCGCGGGAACTGCTATCTACTGTTACTTTGCTGTCCGCGTTAATATCAACCGTCTCAATATTGCTGCCTGCTTGCGAACCATTTGCCGCAACATGCGTATTAAGAACAGAGTTTGTTTCTGCAATATTGGTACCGGTAGCAACAAAAGTGGATACACTTATGCCTTTTGCCGAAACTTTTTGAGTTACATTATTGATGCCATTAATGTCGAGGCCAATAGCAGGTTCATCCTGATTCCCCTTAAATACGTTTTTGCCAACGGTAACATCTACATCACTGTAAATATCCGCGCCACCGGTATTTGCCTGTACAGAACCGGTAGGCCAGAGTGCCGCCGAAACGCTTATACCATTCATATCAACGTTTTGTACAGCATCAGCTTTTGCCTCTGCCGTTAAACTGTCAGCGGTAAAGCTGTTGCCATCGCTGATATTAACATAAGTTTCAAGATGCTCATCCTCATCTTTGCCGCCGATATTGGCTTCTGCAACAGTAATTGCACCGGAAACAACCATACTTCCTGCAACCGCGCCGGTAACTGCTTTTACTGAAGGAGCATTAAGCGCAGTAATATTAATAGCATTGCCTGCGGTAAAATTGCTGCCGCCTGTAACTACTGCACCAACCGTGCCATATTCATTAGCGGTTGCCCCTACGCCAGCACCGGCAAACAGCAATCCACCGCTGCCTGCAATGGCGCTTACACTAAGGCTGTCAGTTTTATTGCCGTTTTCATCTTTTGCCTGGCGTTCCGCATTAATATCGATATTTCCATCTGCCGTAATATCTGTATCACTTATGTTAACAGTAGTCGAACTATCGTTGGTACCCTGAGCCACAACAATACTTGCCGCTCCGCCGGCAGATAATGTTACGCCGATAGCATTAACTTCAGTACTGCTTTCGTCTTTAGCTTTAATATCAATATCATTTGTAACAGTAAAATCACTATCACTTACATTAATATTATTTACACCGGAAGAAGCAGCAGAACCATACGCCGCACCAATGGAAGCCGCTCCGCCCAAGCCACCCTGATAAATATCAAGGCCGGAATTACCTTTCTGGCTTGTATTTACAGCCAAATCTTTGGCAGCAATAATGGTATCGCTGATATTTATAATACTATTACGGTTAACATCCAAAATACCTACCGTGCCGCTAACGTTTGCAAATGCCCCGCCTCCGGCCTGAATTGCATCCATGCTTACATTAGTATCGGCAACAGCTTCTGCCGTTACTTTATTACCGGCATTAAGCTCTGTACCATTAATGTCAACTTCAATTTTAGAAGCATTATCAGTACCTTTTCCGGCTTTTATTTCAGGTACAGCGTTAACGTCAACACCCATAGTATAGCCGTCCTGCAATTTGTTGTCTTCAACAGCGTCATTAGCTTCTATTAAAATACTATCTACGTTTACACTGCTGTCTTCTACAACATTGCCGTCATCATCAGTTTGCAATCCGGAACCGTATGTACTTTCAATTGCACTGCCAATATTGGTAATCATTACGTTAGCACCGCCGCTAACTGCACCAACACCTGCATTAACAGCCATTTGATTTACAGTACGATTTTCTTTTGCAGTTACATTAATATCTTTAACGGCATTAAGTTCAGAATAATTAACGGAAGTATTTACCTGGCTGTCGATTGTATTAACGGCTACGCCTACGCCTACACCAACACCGCCGCCGGCGGCACTGCCGGAATTATTAGTGAAGTTAATATTATTTTCGGCACCAATATTAATATCATTGGCTTGGCCTGTTGTTTCGCTGCCAATTGCAGTACCGGTAACAGTGGTATTAACTTTGCTGTTTACGTTCGATACGCCGATAGCGCCTGCAACACCCGCTAAACCGCCGCCAGTACTGTAAAGCTGGTAATTAACCTTTGTATCATTATCAGCATTAATATTTACATCGCCGTTTTCCTGCGTACCATCGTTTATGGTAATATTGCTGTTTGTAATTTCTGCCGCAGTTTCACTATTTTCGTTAAGTACGCTTACACCAATGCCAACGCCAGCAGCGCCACCTGCGCCTAAAACAGCGCCAAGTATGTTAAGCCTGCTGCCATGTTTTGCCAATACATCAACGGAATCAGCTGTAATATTAACACCGGCAACTTTGGCCGTTGTTTTGCCATCTAAAAGCGTAACGCTGGTTGCATTTGAAACTCCTGCAATACCAGCTGCGCCCAAGCCAATAGTAAGTGAAGAAATGCCCTGCTGTGCATCTGCTTCAACATTAAATGCACCGGCATTAATAACAGAAACCGCATTACCATCACTATCAGTTTTGCCAACAACTTCCGCCGTTACTTCACGGCTTACGGTATTGGTATCGCTGCCAAGGCCAACGCCTGCACCTATACCTGCAACGCTGGCACTGCCTACAAGCCCTGCACTGTTAGTGTAATCGTGCGCAATAACATTTACATCGCCTGCATTTACTATGTTTTTGTTAATATCTGCACCGTTAATAGCGGCTTTGGTCGAACCATCTATCATATTTACATTGACTGTACCGGTAACGGCAGCACCTTCTCCTGCAACACCGCCGTTTACCAAAAATGATTTTATGGCATGCGTAGAAGAAGCCGAAACAACTACACCATTATATTTATTTTCTATACGGTCATTTCCAAGTGTATCCTGTGCTTCAAAAGTTTCTTCATCCACAAAATTATCTAAAATTGCGCTATCGCTAACAGTATCTTTAACAGCAAGTTCTTCACCGTTGCCGGAAGCACTTATAGAAGTAGCATCGCCATCAATTGTTGCTGTGGTACTGCCTGTAAGTTCGTTATAACTTACAGAAAGGCCTACCGCAGCACCGCTGACAGCAACAGACGCACTGCCTGCGTAATTTGCAATCTGCTCGTCGCTTGTTGCAATAACACCTACATTATTATCAGCAACAATATTAGCACCATTGCCGATATGCGCAGTTACGTTATTTGCAATCATATTAACTGCAACGCTGCCGGTTACGCCTGCTGTGCCACCTGCACCTACACCTATACCAATATTTTCGATACGCGGTGTACCATTAGCATTAACAGTAAGATTATTAATATGCATTGTGCCGCCGTTTACGGCTGCATTAGTATTTTGAACAATACGGTTAACGGCAACACCTGCACCAACGCCAGCAGTACCAGCAACTGATGCAACATCTGCTGAACTGGTAATTTCGCTGTTATTTTGCGCATCAACAGTTACATTGGCATTTTGGCTATTTGCCGAATCTTTATAAATATTGGTATTCGTAAGTTCCGCACCGGTTGTTTTATTGATAAGCGAAGTTGCCGATGCCCCCTGTACCGCAGCAGTACCTGCACCGCCAATACCAACTGCTACATTGATAACCCGGGAATCGTCTTCTGCTTTAGCATTGATTTCACTATTGTCAACAGTGGTAATATTAGTATTTTTAACTTCTGCTACCGTCTGCTGCGCATCATCTTCGTCTGTAGAAGTACTGCCGATTTCCGTATAGGCTACTCCAGCGCCCACAGACGCTGTACCGGCTGCGCTTACCGTGCCGATAACGGAAAGGATGTCCGTATCATCCAAAGCATAGGCACTTACAGCTTTAGCGTTATTAATGATTGCGCCATCAATAACAGCACCACTTGTTCCATGAGTTTGTGTTACGGCAACATTGCCGCTTACAGCAGCCGTACCGGCCGCGCTTACGCCAGCCGCAATATTATAGCTGTCGCTGCGGTTTTCTGTATCGGCAGTTACGGTAATACCTTCGGTTTCTGCCTTATTACGTTTATCAAATGTTGTATTGGTAATATTTGCTTCGGTGCTGTTATCAAGCCCGATGTAGCTCAGCGTTGCACCAACACCAGCTTTGCCTGCACCGGAAATCTGCCCGGCAACAGAAATAATCTGAGCGGTGTTGGAGGCATTAGCTGACGCAGCCTGTGCGTTAACAACAGAATCTTTAATATTAGCTTTTGCTGTGTTTTCTACATCATTCCATGTAATGCTGCCAACGCCGCTGCCCTTACTTGCCGCTGCAATGCCGCCAGAAACAGTAACAATATTGCTGTCGCTGCCGGCTTCGGCGTTAAGTTTTTCAGCAGTAATATCGGCATATTCAACATTTGCCGTATAATTATTTTCAATATCCGTAATAGCAACAGCCGCCCCACCGGCGCCTTTGCCGGTTGTAACTGCAAGGCCGCCTGCAACGGTAATAATACTGCTGCCGCTATCTTTATTTATATTGATGCTTTCATTTTCACCAAGTTGATTGGCAGCATCGCTCATATCAATACCCTTAATGTTTTCGCTTTCGCTGCCAGCAATTTCTTTGCTGCCGGTAATATCAAAATCGCTGCCCATACGTTTGGCAATTTCTTCCTTACCGTCAGCAAGCCGATCAAGAGCCTGTTCATAAATGCTGTTTTCCGCAATGGCTACATCCTGTGCAATTACATCAACGCTTCCGCCATCAACTGTAGTAATTTCAACTTTATCATCACTGCCGTTGCCTTCAATAAAAGCATTAGTAGTATTATGCACTTCATTGTAAACGCCAGCGCCTTCAACTACTGCGCTAGCACCATCACTGCCGGAAGGAACAGTTGCGCCTGCCGCAATGCCAACGGTAATATTTTTAAGCGCGTTCATTGCGTCTACATCAACATTGCCAACATCGGTATAGCTGCCGCCTTTAATGCCTGCACTAATGTTATTATTAAGTCGAGCTACGGCAACTGTCGCCCCTACGCCAACCTTTTGCTGCCCGGCGCTTAAAGTACCGCCGCCGGTATTTTCAATATCGCGTGCATAAGCCGCAACATTAATGTCGTCCGCATTATCTACGGTATTGTTTTCCAGCAAAGCTTCAACATCATGGTCAATTAAGTTTACAGAAACCGCCGCATTACCACTGACACCACTGGTGCCGTCAGCTTTAACAACTGCCAGACCAAGGCCAAGTGCCAGCTGCTCGCCGCCGCTTAAAGCCATAGTGTCTATCTTGCCTGCATTACTGATAGTGCTGTTTTTAATAGTTGCTTTAACAGCGTTATCAATATCATTAACGCCAGCTGCTCCGGAAAAACCAACAGATGTATTATCCGCCGAACCGCCTTTTTTCCACTGCAATGCTGCCGCGCCGCTGTATGCACCGGCATAAAGGGCATCGCGTGCTGTTACGCTGATATCGCCCTTTACATTGCTTGTAGGCTTCATAGTAATATTAACATTATCAACAACGGCTTCAGTTCCATTATTAAGCGAATTTAAAGATACGCTGCCGCTGCCAGCAATGCTGAACGAAGGCATAAAGCCGCCTTTACCGCTGGTACTGCCTACAAGCTTAATACCACCACCCGTACCATGGCTTGAAGAACCCTTATTAAACATTTCATCAGCTTTGCTGGAGTCTGAACCGAAAATTTGTCCGGTTTTTTCATCAAGTTTGTTGAAAACCTTATTTTCTACATTGGAAAATTTACCTTTTAATTTTCCAAAGAAACTTTCTTTTCCGGTATCATCATTTTTATTAGCTGAAGCTGCTGCGCTTACGCTTTGAATACTGCCATCAGTTGCAGCATCTACGTTAAATCCATAAGCACTGATGCTGCCTTTAGTATTAATATCAGAAGAAGCAGTATATGTATTATTTAATTCACCATCCAATTCAGCTACTTTACTATTATCAACTGCAACTTCTCCATTATCATCTTTGTATGAATACAGATTTTTAATCTGTCCGGCCACATCGGCAACACCGGCAATATTTTTTACAGCAAAATCGGTATACGCAAGCCCTACACCCACAGCACCGCTGCCGGTGCCAAAGTTAAGCCCTGCCGCTACATTAACAATATTGCTGTTATTATGCCCGGTAATGCTGATATTGCCTTCAGTATATTTTTTAGTTTCTTTATCAGCACCGGTGCTTTCATCTTCAACTGTTTCAGTATATTCATTTTGCTTTGCCGTTAAGCTTGCTCCGTCATCAACAACAGTTAAAATATCGCTGCTGCCGTTAACAAAGCTGAGCATACCGTTTAAAACAACGCCGTTGCTCTGCGTTTCGCCGCTCGGGCCAACACCTGCACTGCCTGCTACGGACACATGGTCAATTACGTTGCTGCCGGCTATATTAATATTGCCGCCTGTAATGCTTGCGCCGTTATTTACAGCAACAACCGTATCAGTATTAAAATCGGAATAATTTACAGTTGCACCAATGCTGGCAGTTGTACCACCGCCGGAATTTGTTATAGGCACAGCATTAAGCCCGCCAAGAGTTACATCCTTCATAAAGCTTTCGGCATTAATATTTACATCACGGTCACTTGCAATGCCTGTATTACTGCCTATTTCTACTTTGCTTACAGTGTCAACATTATTAACAATAACAGTACCGGCACCGTTAATTGCCGAAGGAATATGCCCACCAACTGTGCTTTGGTTTCCACTGCTGCCCTTGGAAGCACTGGAAGCTGCAAAATTACCATAACTGTTAGGGTCAATAAAAGCAAGCGCACTCGAAAGCAAATCGCTGGCGCCCTGAATGGAGGCCTTAGTTGCATCTGCTACTTCGCTGCCGCTGGTGCTGTCAAGCATAGTATTTAAATTATTTAACGCATTTAAAATGCTATAACCGGCTGTTGCCGCTTCACCAATGGACAACACACCACTATCGCTGGTAGCAAGCGTTTCATTAGCAGTTGCAAAAGCGCTTTCCCAAGTTGAAATTTGTGTTTGAAGGTCATTTAAAAATTTATCAAAATCTGTTTTAATTGCACCATCAAGGCTTGCAGTAGCTGTTTCTATCTGATTATACGCATCTTTAACATCCTGAATCATATTTTGAATACGGTTATATTCAAAACTCACGGAAGCGTTAACATCAACACCAGTTTTACCGCTTAACGCAGGCTCAGTACTTGCTGCATCGCGGTCTGCCACTACAACAGAGGAGCTGTTATCCATATTATTTACAAGCACGGCTGCATTAAGAGTTGCCCCTGCTGGATAAGCATCGTTATAAGAATACGTTGTCCCCGTTGCAGCAATATGCGCATCTTCAATCAAAGTTTCCGCATTAACGCCGAGCATACCGTTTTGAGCAGTAAGGCTGCCGTTTTTGCCAATATTTACACCGCTTTTATGTTCTTGCCCGCTGTAAGTTACGGTTGCACCGGCTTTTAAAATTTCACTAAGCTGAAGCTGAGTTTTAATATCGTCACTTCCACCTGCTTCAAAACCCAGTTTAGTTTTAAGGCCGTTAATAAAATTTTTAACTTCTGTAATTTTGCCTTCGGCATTAGTTGTAACAACCTGCGTTGCAGCAGAAATATATTTATTGCTGCCTAATTTTGTTTCGGCATTAACATTATCAGAAACAATGGTATTATCGGCCGCAACATTTAAGTTGCTGCCTGCCGTTAAATCAGTATTTATATTTACATTTGCATTACTGTTAAAATCCGTTACGTTAACAGCAACAGTTATAGCCGAAGCCTCCGGTGCTTTAATAGATGTACTGGAGGTAAAATCGCTGTCTGCTTTGGCGTTTACGCTTAAATCATTACCTGCGCTTACTTCATTACCGGTACCTTTAATATCTACAGATGCACTGTTTTCAGCACCTGCAACAGTTACACCAACAACAAACTGGTTGGCCATCTTACCCTTCAAACTCATTTTGTTATCGGCTTCAACCTTCATATCGGCATCGGCATCAATGCTAATATCTTCGCCTGCTTTAATGTTGCCTTCAACAGTAACATTGGCCTTATTGTCAACACCTGTATATACAACCGCTGTTGCCGGAACATTAGCACCCGTTAATCCACCGGCAGCTTTAAATTTTAAGCCTGTAGTGGAAGCAGCAGAAGCAGCAAGAGTTTCTGCCTTAGCATCAATATCAACGCTGCCATTTTCACTTTCAACATTTGCGCCGGAAGCTACATTAACATTGGCTTCAGTATCTAAAACAGAATATGCCACATCGCCAGTCAGCGGAGTTCCAGAGCTTATACCAACACTTAAAGCTTTCGCAAAACCGCCAGTATTATCAACATAACGGTTAACAGCTTCTGCCTTAATATTTACATCGTCAACAGCTTTTACCGTACCACCGATATTAACATCTGCTTTTACGGTTGCCAGCTGTGCAACATCATTATTATTAGCTTTGTAGTCATTTAACGTTTCATCAAAATCTGCATTGCTGTTAATTGCAGTTGCATTAATATCAGCTTTGCCTGTTGCATTAACTTCACCATAAATATCTACAGAAGCAGCAAATTCCTGTTCTGTAAAAGTATTTTCTACCGATTCAGCTGTAGTGCCAAGTATTGTTCCACCAATAACCGGCAATTTTTCTATTTCATTTTTATCATTAGAAGCATCAACATACGCCTCAAGTACAATATCGCCGCTGCCGGTTTTGGTTGCGGTTAAATTTGTAATGCCTGAATTAACTGCAACATCATTTCCTGATTCATCTTTGTAATTAATATTTACAATATTGCCGAATTCAGTAATGCCAGTTTTAATGTATGCGTTTTCTGCTGCTATTTCACCGGCAGCAACATTATCGACAGCAGAATCATCAACGTTTTTGCCTACGCCAATTTTAGCCGCACGCATTCTCACTTCATTAACAGCGTTTACTTTACCCAGTACGGTAATGGTGCCGCTGCTGTTAAGAGGTATTGCCTGCCACGAAGCAGCGTCTGTTGTAATATTAGTAATGTGGGCAATGTTTTCTGCCGCAGTATTAACATCAGCATCACTTACAACACGCTGCATATCTTCCATAAAATCCTGTGTCGGCGTCATAACATACAGCGAACCTGTATTAATAACGCCGGATTTGCCTACTGCCATACCGTCTTTGCTCAAGAAGAACAGATTGCCGCCGATTTTATTATCTTTAACTGCGTTTACAGTACCGTTAATATCAATACGGCTGTTAACAAAGTTAACAAGGTTAGCTGCATCAGCTCCGCTTCCACCCTTAGTATTAAAGTACATATTAGCAATATTGTTAGCATCCAACTGAAAATCCTTAAAAACATTCACAGCCGAATTGCTGACAACTTTATCTGCCCAAATATTGGTAACATTGCCATTCACTTTAATACTGCCGTTATTATTAACTTTATTTATACTCTGTGCAAAGCCCACCATTGGCTGCATAATAAACCCTGCCGCCGTTACGGCAGAAATAATTTTCTGGCTTAACGTATATTTACTTTTGCTGCGCTGAAACTTTCTCGAGATACTCATAAGCCCGTCCCCCTGTTAAAACTGACCGTTAAGCATAAAATGTATGCGGGTTTTATCAACTTCATCTCCGTTAATATCACGCATCAGCGGTATGCCGAGCGTTAAACTTGTATATATTTTGCGGTCGATTGTGCTTTTAATGCCTATGCCGGTGCCTGCCAGCACATGGTCGTCAAAAGCGCTGTCGCCGTAAACTGCACCATAGTCAAAAAAGCAAAAGGCCGATGTTGTTTTGGCTTTGTCAAGCGGTACGCTGTATTCCAGGCTGGCGCTGTAACCGCTGTCGCCGCCGAGATAGCTTTCTTCATATCCGCGTACGCTGTACATGCCGCCGATATAAAACTGTTCGGCACTTGTAAGGTAATCGTCCGGGCTCCACTGGGCATCAAGCCTTGCGCTTAACATCTGCCCGGCCCTGTAAGCCTTTTGCCAGAAGCCGTTAAAAAAATACTTTGAAAAGTTTTCGTTTTCACCGGCGAGATCTTCGCTGTCGCCGATACGGAAGTTATGCTTTTGGTAAATGATGCTGCTTGCACCGTAGTTAGTCATGCTGAAGCCTGCGGTATAAGATTTTACAGTATCATCAACCCAGTGTATGCCCAAAAAGTCGGTTTGCGAATTTTGGTAACCGTAATCCAAAGTTGCTTCCGTACGCAGGGTATCCGTAACCACCAGCGGCTGAATAAGCGAAACCCCGTACGCGTTGGAATGGCCTTTAATATCCAAATCTTCCAGTTCGCCATCCGTAATTTTTACGCTGTTGGTGCTGTAAGTAAGGCCCAGTTTGGTTCCGCTGCGCCCTAACGGCACTGTGTACATGGCGCTGAACGATTTGGTGCCGTCGCTGCGCATGCCGCTCATCGTCAGCATATCGCGGCTGCCTGTTAAGCTGCGGTCCGTCCAGAACAGGCCTTCGCGCCATTCGCCGCTCGATTCGCTGCCGGCGTTGTCGACATATACATTTATATAATTTTTCTGCGGCTCATAAGCCGATATTACATAGTCCGTAGTTCCGGGTTCTGCGCCAGCGTGCATGGTAATGCGCAGCTGCACATCATTGGTAGCATTAAAACGCAGAAGGTCATCGTTCAACTCGTTGATATTGCTGATGCTGCCGCGGTCAAGCCCGATGCGCCCGGCAATATAACCGTCATTTGTGCTTTCATTGCCGCTGATATGCACGTTGCCGGTTTTGCCTTCAATAATTTTAATTTCCACCACGCCGTTTTTAATGGTCTGCGGCGGCAGATAAGCCCGGCAGGTTAAATAACCTTTTTCGCTGTACAATTCGTTAATGCTGTTTACAATGTCATACAGGTTTTGCAGTGTTACTTCCTGCCCAATGTATTTACCGGTAATTTCTTTAATTTCCGTATCGGCAAGTACTTCGCTCTTATCTATTTTTACATCGTTCAATACAAATTTAACAGCGT
>ERZ894203.852-NODE-852-length-20100-cov-12.886256_pt1 | contig 20100 bp, 20 predicted proteins | sample MGYA00380286_ERZ894203 | MGnify/ENA primary metagenome ERZ894203 (study PRJEB32331, sample SAMN06328484) | human gut metagenome | biome: human gut microbiome; feature: stool | host: Homo sapiens | collected 2014-02-06 ... | reverse complement strand
TGGAAAAGCGGATGTCTTCTGCCGTAGGCGCAAGACTGTTTTTGATTTGATGTACAATTCTTATATCAGGATTCTCTGTATACTGTGCCCGCACAACTTCATATCCGCTCAGGTCTAAACTGTTCATGACTTCTACCGTATCCTGCTGTTTTTCCTGCATGACGCTTTCAGATGCTTCCCGGTATTCTTCTGCCGAAAAACCGGTCCAGTCCTTATCAAAAGGCACATACCCGCGTAAGATTCCATCATCCACCACACTCAGGACTGGCAAAGGACGATTTTTCTTTGCATAACTTCTGGATGCCCGCAGATGATTTGCTGCATTATAGACTTCTCTGGACACGATTGCCTCGTGATGATCCCTTTGCCGGTATTGCGTCCGATCATTATTATTTTTCTTTGATTTATGTGTTAGAAAATTTGGCGTGAAAGTCTTTCTCGCCAGCACATCTCCACAATGGCGTTCATTGGCAATGACACCTGCAAGAGTGCCTGGGTTCCACTCTGTGTTCCCCAATTTTGTCTTCCGACCATATTCTGTCAAAAGCTCTGCAATCTCAGTAAATGAAAATCCATTCAGGTACAGATAGTAAACGACCTTTACCGTCTGAGCCTCCGCTGGATTCACTACAAGATTGCCGTCCTCATCCTGATCATATCCAAGCAGAGCAGGCGTCAGGAACAGTCCGCGGCTGAACCGGCGGTCAATGGACCAGTTCATAATGATTGACTTGGAATGAGATTCTTCTTCGGCAACTGATGCCAAAATCGTCAGGATCATACGACCGTTACTGTCAAGCGTATAAATATTATCCGCTTCAAATTTCACACCTACAGGTGGATCAAGATCTTTCAGTGTTTCAATGACAGAAAGGCAATCCACAATGTTTCGGGCAAAACGGGCGATGGACTTCGTAAGGACCAGGTCTATCTTTCCTGCTTTGCAATCTTCAATCAACTGCTGCATTCCCTTACGATGCTCCAGCGATGTTCCACTGATGCCTTCATCATCGTAAATTCCAACGAACTCCCATCCCGGCTGTGCCTTTATGTACTCTGTATAATAATTTTTCTGAAGTTCATAAGAAGAAGTCTGCTCATCATTATCAGTAGAAACACGGACATAAGCGGCGACACGCCGAATAGAGGTGCTTTCTCCAAGCCCCTCCACTGCTTTTGCCGGGATAACCTCTAATTCAGAGGTATCCACACCTTTGTATCTGTCTCTTATCCTTTGCTTGCGGTCTACCGCTTCTGCTTCACTTCTTATCATGTACTTCCTCTCATTCTTCCGGCTTTATGCTCCAATACCACTGACGCATCTTCCGATAACTTCGGATGCCGAGTTCTTTCTTTGTATTTTCTGCTGTCCTGCGGCTGATTCCTTCATCGCTCATCCGTATATAAATTTCTCTGGACCTCATGTCTCCTTCAGATAGCAGCTTTTTTATCAGATATGCTGCTTTTTCAGTCTTCGATTCAAAATTTGGTGATTCCGGCTCCGCTGTTGGGTCTGGTGCAATCTCACACTTCAGCCAACGAAATCCGTCTTCTGCAGTTATTGAAAAACGAATCTCTCCATCGGATGGAGCCAGACTGTTTTTTATCTGCCGCACGATACGAATGTCAGCGTCTTTAGGATCTCGTTCCACCTGAAGGACACTTCGTGCCGCTGCCACAACATCGATACTGCCAAGACTCCGGTAAAGTCCCTTTGTTCCCTCTTTTTTATTGAGGTGGCCGATCAGCACAATGGCACAGTCATATACAGATGCCCACATGCCCAGACGCTGCATCAGCTTTCTGGCTCTTCCGGCAATCTGAAGATCAGAATCGCTTCCGAGATACGCCTGTATCGGGTCGATTACTACCAGCCGCGGCCGAAATTCTATGATAGCCTGCCGGATACGTTCATCATCCAGTGTCAGACCACTGTATGTTTCTTCATTAATAAATGCAACATTTCTGCAATCAGCTCCGCATTTTTCCAGTCGGGGCTTTATGGTATCTGAAACACCATCTTCGGAACACTGATAAATGACCCTCTGCGGCATTCCGATGATTTTTCCATCTGGCAGAGTTCCGCCCTTGGACAGTTCTGCTATCAGATTCATCATCATTGTGGACTTGCCGTCACCGGGGTCGCCTTGCAGCAATGTGATTTTTCCAACTGCAATGAACGGATACCACAACCAGCGGACGGCAGTCGCCTGTACATCACTATATAATGTAAGAATTCCTGTTTCTCCTTTGTTCGCCATCATCGTCCCTTTCTGTACGCAGTCTTTTCTACATTTATATTATAGAGTATGTGTGGCGTTTTGACTGCCACCCATCAGGTGGCACATCATCGTTTTTGCCACCCAACAGGTGGCAAAACAGCCTTAGACCACATAACAGATAGAGGTGTAGACCTTTGCGGCCTTAGAATTCCTGTAATCAAGTTGCTATGTATTTTTCTCTGCGGGATAATCGTAACAGCCTTATGCGGGTACACATAAGGAGGAACATACATGGCATTAGATTATACTGCACTTGGAAAGCGTATCAGCACTTTCCGTAACGCATCCGGATTAACTCAGGAACAATTTTGCGAAAAGTTGAATGTATCTCGCAAACACATCAGTCAGATTGAAGCGGCAATCAGCCGCCCCAGCCTTGAAACTCTGGTCGACATTGCTAATATTCTTAACATCTCAGCAGATGATCTTCTTGTAGACAGTTTGGCGCACTCCGCGTCCACTGCCGATTCCGAGATCCACCGTCTGCTTTTAGACTGTAATGCAATTGAGCAGGAGATTCTCACCCGGATGGCAAAGGAAATGAAAGCAATTTTATACGGCTTAGGAGTTTGATTTTATAACTTGTTGATCATATAACAAAAAAGCCCGCATAAGCCACAACTGCACTTTGGAACACACCGAAGTGCTGTCTGTGGTTTATGCGGGTAAGGACAAAAAAAGAAGCCCACCAGCGGACCATGTAGGAATCTACACAGTGCGCCAGTGGGCTGGTATGTTTTATACTGCTTCTGCTGGAATTTGGTTCATCTTCTCTTTAAATTCTTCCACAGTCATGTTCAAGTCCTCAGCAGCTTCTTCAAGGGTAATCTTGCCCTTTTTATAATACTTTACTGTCGTTCTAAGGTCGCCAATGTCGATGCCCTCAAGAATACTCTCATTTCTTAAATCTTCCATCTGCTTGCACACTTCGCTCACTCCTTTCGGGTTTTCTTTAAGATACCTGGTCTTCTCTGCCATTAACGGGAAAATCATATCATTAGCCTGCGTACAGTTAAAATCATGCATCAATTTTCCAACATCAGAATCCCCACGATACTCGCCATTCACATATATGATATGCGTTCCATCATTAAATGGCTTTCCAGTTGTGGTAATTATATTCTGTATAGGATATAATGGCTGGTTTTCTCCAAAATAATCGTTTTCTGTTATAAAGATCACATAAGTATCTGGCAGACTGCTGAAATCCTCTCCTGCATCAAGATTTTCAATATCCATCATGCTGGAATGATATCTGGCACGGTGTGGATCTGCTCCGATATCCGCTCTTTGAACTTCAATGTCGTACTTTTTTCCCATTGAATCTGTACCATAAGCGTCCAAAAGAATAGATTTTGCACCTGTCACGCGTTTTAAATCAGCCTGAGTTTCACAAGAAACCAGCTGTAAATCGGTCTTCCCTGTTATAATGCGCAGCACCATTTCCGCTAATGGCACGTTGTTTCTAAAAAGGCAACGCATGAAAGTATCATCAATCGGTCTAAAACCTCGTAAACGTTGAAGGTCTTCTTGATGATGCCTTTTCTTTCGTTCCTCCAGTGTTTCGGCCATCGGTGCCACCTCCTCAAAGTGTTATCAATCGGAGTATACAATACCCCTATTGTATTTTCATGTTACCATAAAGCCATCCGTTTATCAAGCGGTCTTCTGTGAACTTTCCAGTAATTTTCACCGGCTTTTCAGGCACCGATAAGCATCCTCGATAAAACTTATGAACTCCACGCTGGCACACTCGATCAGGCACCTTCCTTCCACGGCTTTCAACTTTTCCATAACCATTTCTGCCAGTGCATCCCCACGCTCTCTCATCTTCTGATCCGCAAACGCCAAGGACTCATCGATGAACGCAGCGTACTTTGCACCATCAATATTGCTTTGTACCGGCACGCCTTCGCCACTGTCAAGCCGGATCACTTTTGGCTCATACACAGCCCTCACCTTTCTCAGTGCCTCTGCCGGCTCCATGCTCTGGAGATATAATTTCATAGCACCGGCCGCCACAATTTCATCAGCTGTTGCACCATATTTCTCTGCCAGCATCCCAGCTACATCTTTCATTCCAAACACTCCTCGCTATGTGTATTTTCTGTCGTATGTGTATTTCTCGCCACCCACAACATATAACAGGATTCTGCACATAGCAATCCTTACGGGTAAAAAAGGCCAGACAAAAAAAGGCAAAATAGCAGCACAATAAAACATTAAACAAAAAAAGCCCTGCCAGATGCAGCCACAAAAGCCACACCCGGCAGGGTCCTGTCTCCTTCCATCACACCGCTTCTTCCCTCTCGCGCTTCGCTGCAGTTGTCAGGTATCTGCGGTACTGAATGCTGAATCCGTACACCTTATAAGGAGCATCCACATAGACCACATTGCCGTCCATGTCACTCCGCTTATAACCCATGAAGCTGTCGAGCGTTCTGCGGTTGCCTTTTGAGGTCAGTGTCACACCGAAGTTTGTCTTATAGGTTGCCACATCCCCCTGCAGTACCCCGCTCTCAACAAAAGCACAGTAGATGCCTTTTTCAAAGTGAAGCATATCTGGTGCTTCTGCGATCCGCTCAGGAGTCAGCTTGAGCTTTCCGCTGGTGATGGCACGTTTCCGGCCTTCGATGGCATTTCCGTCCACATCCCGAAGCAGGGTTCCCTGTACATCCAGACCGTTGACTCTCAGCGGCATTCCGCCTGCATTGGTATCCGGCAGTTCTTTCAGGCAGGCAAGGAAGTATTCAAAGTTCTTTTTCATGATCGCCAGCACACCCTGTTCCTCCTCGATCGTCTGCCGTTCCTGTTGGAGTGTTTTCAGCCGTTCCTGCAGGTCGTTCACAAGTTCTGTATAAATCTGGGCTTCCGAGCCTTCCTCCGTTTCCGTCCCATAGAAGCTCACTCCGATGCTTCCCGGTGTCAATCCGCTCCGGATGTCCAGGTCGATGTCGTCAATGGTCACCTCCCCGTTGGAAAGGGCTTCATTCAGTTCCACGTTCTGTTCCAGTGCAGCTTCCCGAAGCGCCGTCACCTGATGGCTGATGGCATCCTGCAGGCGTTCTTCCATCTCCTTGATCTGATTTTCCACCGTTGCCATCCTCTGCACCGAGATGCTGTTGTTATTCGCCAGCCGGACAGCCTGCTCATAGGCGTTGTCAAACATCGTCACGATCATGGAGGCATCACCGTGCTGTTCAAAGTCACGCTTCATGCTGTAGAGCAGTTCCATGAAACTCTGCTCCAGCGCACACTCATGGTAGCGTTCTGAGGGGCAGCGCTTGTTTGCCGCTTCCTTTTCCTCATCCGACATGCAGCCTTTCTTGCTCCGGCAATACGCCTTCTGGTCGGGAGAACCGTTCTTCGGCGGCTCACCGTCCCGCTCCCCGACCTTACGCTTGCACCGCCAAACGGGATACGAATAGGTGTATTTTTCCAGATACTCTCCGGTATCCTCACCAGTCGCCTTAAGACTCCGCTCATCGCTGTAACCATTTGCCACACCCGTGTAGGTTGTACGGAAGAATCCCTCCCCGCAGGGCTTTCCGGCATCCGGCCCATTCTCCAGGATCGCACCACAGCGCAGGTTTCCAAACGGAGAACCCTTAATGCTCTTTACCTTTTTCTTGCCGGGGCCTTTCGTCATATCTGCCCTCGGCTTCTCGAACAGCATGGTCTGCACTTTATCCCAAGTCACGCGGTCGATGATGCCCACATGATGGTTCTTCACATAGTACCGGGGTGCTTCGCCCTTGTTGATGCTGGAACGGTGGGTAAGGAAGTCTTTGGTAATGGTCTTCTGCATCTCGATGTCGCCCACATACTTCTCATTCCGCAGGACGATCAGGATCGAGCTGGCACTCCACTTCTTCCCGTTGACCGTGAATTTTTCCATCTGGTTCAGCTCCTGAGCGATCTTATTCGCCGTCTGGCCTTTCACGAAACGGTCAAAAATGTAGCGGATGATCTCTGCCTGCTCCGGCACGATGACCCACTGCTTATTTTCCCCAAGCTCATATCCCAGCATCCGTTTCAGATTGATATGCGGGACACCAGACTGGAACTTCTTCTGGATGCTCCATCGGATGTTATCGGAAATGGAACGGCTCTCATCCTGTGCCAGTGCAGAAAGGATCGTCAGGATCAGCTCACCTTTGGCGTCCAGCGTGTCGATGTTTTCTTTCTCGAAATAGATACCCACTGGCGGCTTCAACTGCCGAAGCTCACGGGTACAGGTCAGGGAGTCAATGGTGTTTCGTGCGAATCGGGAAATGGACTTTGTAACGATGTAGTCCAGCTTTCCATTCATCGCATCTTTTATCATGCGGTTGAATTCTTCTCGATGTTCCCGGTTCGTACCAGATTTTGCTTCATCCGCGTAGATGCCGGCAAAGATCCAGCCGGGCTTCCGGGTGATGAGGTCTTTGTAGAATGCTTTCTGTGTCGTGTAGGAAGTCTGCTGGCTCTCATCTCCCGTGGAAACACGGCAGTAAGCCGCCACACGGATGTTGGTCTGGCTTTTCAGCTGCCCGCCGTTCTGTACCGAGCGCACACTGGCGGGGATCACATCCACTTTTTGTCTTGTCATAATCTGCTCCTTTCTTCCAGCCTTGCAACTGGTCTTATCTTACATGCCTCTTCCGCTGGCTGCCGTCGCGCATCGTATGCCCGTCATAATAGCTTGCGGTATTGCGGTAATCTTCAATATTGGAATCCATCTCTACCTCGGTCTTGGTGTCATCGAACCAGTGGACCGTAAACTTCAGCGGTGAATGGATCGTGATGGAGAGGAGGAAGGCTTTGCAGTGTTCTTCGGTCACTTCATTCAGAAAGGCCACCGTACCATCCCGCCCCGCCGGGAGGCTCTTCATCCACCCGATTGCCTTTTCCCTTCGTTCATAATCGCCCTCCAGTTCTTCCCAGTAGTCTTCCATATAGTCGAGCTGTTCGGTCAGTTTCTGCTCAGTGTCCGTGTCCTTCTGAATATCACACTCCAGTTTCTCAATGAGCTTTTTCTTCTCCTCAATAGAAGCAGGGTCGATCATCTCGTCACCGAGAAGTTCCAGACGGGTCTGCATCACATCCACCTGACTTTTCAGGAGCCGGATCTTCTTACTGGTGCTTTCCACACTGGTGTGTGCGGCTGCTATCTGCTTTTTATAAAAAGCACGGTCGCGTTCCATAAAATCCAGCTTCTGAATGCTCTCCAGCCGTGCAAGCATCTGGCTTACAAAAGAATCTGCTTCCGGGGTGAAGTTGTCATACTGCTCTTTGAACCGGCCGCTCATGATGTCTGCCACAGCCACGTTGTCATGGATGGGCTTAAGCGTCAGCCGGAACCGCTCCAGAACTGCTTTACGGAAGGCTCGGACAACCTGTTCCTCGTATACTTTTTCTGCATGGCAGATACGTTTTCCTGTTGTCCGGCTGCTCGTCGGGCACCGCCAGATGGGATAGTTCCCATTTCCGTTTGTCACATGGAAAAAGCGGCCGCACTCCCCGCAGATTAGTCTTTGGGAAAACGCTCTCGGCTTCTTGCCGGATCTTGTCCTGTTATATAAATCGCTGTTTACTTTTACGACTTCCTGTGCCTTTTCAAACAGGTCCTCGTCAACGATTGCCGGATGATGGTTCCGGACAAAATACTGAGGGACTTCGCCTTTGTTGTCCCGGACTTCATGTGTCAGGTAATCCGATGTGAACTTCTTCTGGATAAGGACTGCACCCATGTACCGCTCGGCACGGACGATCCGCGTGATATTCCCGCCTGTCCATCCATCCAGCAGATCACTGTTTAACTGCCCTTTCTTGGATTTTTTCTTTCTTACTCTCACTGCGTCGGTGACAGGAGCCGGAATCTTGTCCATGTTCAGTCCCCTTGCAATCTCCGTATAGGCTTTCCCTTCCACGACTTCATGGAAAATGCGCCGGACGACCCTGGCTTCTTCCTCAACGATCTCAATATCTTTATACTCATATCCGCTCTCGGAGGTAACCATCTTCCCATTGTAGCGGTATCCGTACATGATCTTGTTTGGAACATCCCCCTTCGGAAAGCGCATCTTCTGCCCCAGCCGGATGTTACTGGAAATGCTGCGGCTTTCTTCCTGTGCAATGGCAGCCAGTGTCGTAAGGATGAAGTCGCTGGTCGGGTCTGCCGTATCCAGATTTTCTTTCTCGAACAGAATCGTTACCCCGCAGTCATGCAGGACATCCAGTGCACTCATAAAGTCAGCCGTGTTTCGGGCAAATCGTGATATGGACTTGCACACAATGCGGTCGATCTTCCCGTCCTTACAATGACGCATCAGTCGGCGGAATCCGGTTCTCTTTTCCTTGGAAGTGCCGGAGATGCCGTAATCGGAGTACACACCGACTGCATTCCATGCCGGATTATTTTCAATCAGCTGGTTAAAGTATTTTTCCTGCGTTTCATAGGAGTTCTCCTGGTCGCTCATGTCCGTAGAAACGCGGATGTAAGCTGCCACATTAAGGGTTCCGGCTTTCTTTTTGGTAGCCCGGAAGGTCGCCGTCGAAACGAACTTGTTATCCTGCGGTTCTTCCGGTGTGAAGAGCTTCATAAACTCACTCTCCATACTGCTCTGCAGCCGTTCTGCAATGTCCGGCTCTGCCATGACCTTTTTGGCATCCAGAGCTTTCTGGATAAGAGCTGTGATACCGGCGTCCACGATGTCTTTTGATTTTTGGGGTGTCTGTTTTTTATCTGATGCGTTTTTTGGTTTTTGTTGAGTAGACCTGCCTTGGTGCGTATCAGCCAGTGGTAAAAAAGAAGCTGTGGCAGCATCCGTACTTTGACGAACATCTGCCACAGCTTCCACAGGTTTCTTTTTTCCAAGAGCGGCTTCCAGTAAAGCCGAGACATCCACAGCAGATGCATTTACTCTCTTCTGCTGTTTCTGCTGTACTGTATTCTTCACAGTCTTTTTCTGCAGATTTGCAAGGAAATCCGTACCAGTACTCATAGTTTTCGCTCCTTTCCTGCCCGTTTTCTTCTCTTTGGGCAGTCACATATTCCCTCTGTTTCGTGATATTATCAAGTAATTTCGGCGCAGAAAGACGGAGAATAATCTGGGAGATTATTGTCTTATCTGCACGATATGTACGCCCCGCCCGGTAAGGACGGGGAGTGTTTTTAGATACGGGCCGCAAAGTCAAGTGCGATCCACCCTGCACCGGATTTCAGCTTGCCCCAGCCCTTCGCAGAACCAGCACCGGCAGATTCTGCCACGATAGTAAACACGCCTTTCCCGGTGTAATAACCGGTCTTACCGTAATTCGTGCCCGGTCCCTTGCGGATGTTGAGGTCTTTAATGGATACACGCACAGTATACGGGACTGAAGACTTCGGTTCCGGGTAGACGGCCTTACCCGCCGGGTCAAAAACATAATAGCCCGGATTCTTATCTGCACACTGTTTTGCATAGGTGAGGTCGTGGAACGCTCCTTTCTGGGAAGCGGCATTCTGCCAGCTCTTACGGACACGGTACCAGCCGGAAATAGTGGTGCTTTCAGAATCCTTTACCGCATCATACTGCGTCAGGTTCCAACGCTCGATGATATTGCAAAGGTTCTGAACATAGGTGTGGCTGGTAGCATAACCACCATCCTTGATGATCTGTGCCGCTTTCTTGTAATCGGTACAGCCTGCCAGACCCTCATAGCGTTTCCTGCTGCCACTCATCGCTCCGAGCAGATATGCTGCATGGTCGGCAATGGAGTCTTCCACACAGGCGTACTTGCGGAAGTCAGCAGTGATCGTCACATAGCTGCCATCGGTATTCTGCTCCTGCGTTTTCTTGGGATAGACAGACTTGCCATCCCAACTGCTGCCGCTCCAGCTGTTCCCGGAAAGCGAGGTCTTCATGCCGAAGCAGTTATTGGCATTTTGTGCCAGCTCAGATTTACCGTAGCCGGATTCCAGAATGAACTGTGCCATCGACACGCAGGCAAGGATGCCAGTGGTTTTCTGGTTCGCAGTAAACAGCGGGCCAATCTTTGCCACTGCCTCTGCTTCCGAGAGATTTTTCAGCGAAGAAGCCTGCATGCCGGATGAGGATGAACCGCCCAGTGCTGCAGTTACCCTTGCGGCCAGATCACCCAGGCGGGCATACAGCCAGTTTCCAGGGCAACTTTTATTCGCAAACCAGCGGTGAACGGTCAGCACCATTTCATCTGCCGCCGGAGCATAGTTGAGTGTCTTATTTTTATCACCCAGCCACAGGAGCTTCTTCTTCCCGTTACGCTTGCAGATATCAATGCAGAGCTTGACCAGAGAGTCATATACGGCACTGTTCATGGCATACGGCTCATTCATGTCGCTGGCGCATTCGATGGTGACCGCCCTCTGGTCATTGGCATTGCTGGACGAACACCAGCTGCGGTTCTTTTCTTTGACACAAAGCGACACACGGCCGTCTGTGCCGATGCCGTAGTTGCAGCTTGCCTGACGGCTTGTGCTGGTGAAACAGCCGCAGATGCTTTCCGCAGAAAGCTGACCGACCACACAATGCGGTGTGATGCGGTCGATGCTGTGTGTCCTCTGCCCGGAATGGTTCGGGGAGAGCTTAGTGTAAACAACGAGTGGACTATTGGTATATCCCATAATGATTTCCTCCTGCTAAAAAAATTGAGGTCCAGATCACTCTGAACCTCGTACTGTAGTTATTCTGTTGTTACGGGATCAGCAGTTTCATGCCGACCCGGATGGCATTAGAAGTCAGACCATTCAGCACACGGATATCTGCACAGCGGCTGCCGCTTCCCAGTTCCTTATCTGCGATTTTCCAGAGATTATCACCGGGAACAACGGTATAGATTCTGCCAGCTGTGAACGCATAGGTGTCCGCACTGTTCAGGACATATGCGACACCGGCCTCTGCTTCGGCACATTTGATCTTCAGCCAGCCATCACAGAACTGCACGACTTCCACAAGGGCATTCTTCTTGTAGACCGCTACGACCTCTGCATCCAGACTCGGCTTTTTGCGGATGTTCATGAGGGTCTTGAGCTTGCCGTAGGCAATGGTCGCCGGAAGCTCCTCCGCAGTCGGGAACTCATTCTCATCCACTTCGTCTTCAGCTTCTTTCTCCGCCGGGATATCTTCCACAGGGGTTGTGGTTTCCGGCTTATCTTCCGGGATATCGTCCACGACTGCTTTCTCCTCGTTCTCATCTGCACCAGTATCCGGGACAGCCTCTTCCGGATAGATCACGTTGCCGTCATTGTCGAACACTCGGCTGCCGGGGTTCTCATCACACTTGGCTTTTGCATTCGCCAGCAGACGGTACGCGCCAAACTGGGATGCCTCATCTTCCCAGACTTCTCGCACACGGTAATAACCGGTCGTCAGTTTTGCGGGATACTCTTTCTTACTCATGGTTCATTCCTCCTAAAATTTGAGGGAGAGGCTGTTACACCTCTCCCCATTGATCAATCGTCCTTATTCTCTCTTTCTTCCTTCAGCTGTGCCAGCATCTCCTTGAGCTTCTCCGGCACGGGAAGACCGATAACGGCTGCGTTTTCGAGGCAGCTCAGGCCTTCATTCGCCAAATAAAAGAACACCACTGCTGTACGGATGGCCGCTCCATTCTGGAGGATCTGTGTGTCGATGATGTTGGCAATACCAACCAGCACAAAGATACACACCTTCTTGGCAATGGCAGATAAGCCACACTTCTGTGGCGAATTCGCCACATTTTCATATCGATTCTGTGAAAGCCCTATATCGGCAGTAAAAAAGGCAAAAAAAATACCGCACAGACACTTTTGATCTGTACGGTACTTAACCAGCCATAGCCACATGCCTTTCTTGGAACAAGAACGCATCAATGGTTTCTTTTACCATCTCTTGATGCCTGGAGCTCAACTTCTCATATTTTTCTTGAATTGAAGCCGCTGTGTTTTCTGGTTCTTCTTCGTCCATCAGTGCATCCATCGTAACACCAAGGGCTTTTGCAAATTTACGAAGCAGTGTGCTGCTCATTATACCTTTCGCTCCATTCTCATACTTGGAGATGTCAGCTCGGTCAATATCCACCGCATTGCTCAAATCCGCCTGCGACCATCCCAGCCGCAATCGGTACTTTCTTATATTCTGACCCAATATGTATTCTTCGCTGTGAATATCGACCATGCTGCTCACCTCCTTCCTCTTTCGTACTTTTACTTGATTATATCCGGTCTAAGTTTCTTCCCGGTCTGATTCATTTTTTCAGATAACTTTTTTAATCGCTCCGGATGGGCAACCTCTATTTCCTTTGGACTTATCCAAATATGGTACCCACCCGCCTTCTGTCCATAAACGACAAAAAGACCGGAGCAAATAAAGATTCAAGTGCATCGAATGCTACAATACTTGTTTCTTTATTTACTCCGGTCTACAGATTCTTTTATCTATATGTACCGGCATGTACCAGATTGATAGTTACTTTTCAACCTCAAACAAGCGCACTTCGACCCAACAAATTAGTAAAAATTAATTTAAACTATTTAATTCAAACTATAGTAATAGATTTTCCTGCGGCGCTATGCCGCCAATTCAACAGTAAATAAATAATTAATTTTACTAAATATATGTAATCTTTGTACGCCGTTCGCTCACTCAATTATCTGATGAGTGATGTGGCATCAATCAACTATCTTTCCCAGTACACCTCCTATATGACTACGATTTCGATATATTTATACAATCAAATTTTCCCACAATTTGTGGTAAATTTAATTATATCAGATATAATTCCGTCCGTAAATAGGCTCTGGAAAATTTTGTCATATAGTTCAGAATCAAGTCGTTTTTTTGTGCATACTGCATATGTTCTATTTATCATCAGAATCTCCTTGGAACTTCACCCTTTCTCCCACTAAGCTGGATTTCCACTACTAAGTAATAACCCAGTATTTCATATTTTTTAGACGTCTGCGTGATGTAAAGATGCTCTCAGCATCGCTTTTGTAAACTCAGATAACAAAAAAAAACCGAGGCAGACCCAAGACAACCTAAACTAAGATCATCTAAAGTCTACCTCGGCTTACCACGCACACTACGCTTTCCAGCATATCCGGGCAGCACCTGCAGGCAGGTGTAAATTCAATCAGGCTGGCTCACACGTCCTGCGGTGAGTCAAGCGGTTACTGGGATCAGTCACATCCTGAGCTGTTCCTTTTTGTCTTCAAAGGTCATGTACGGACCAGAATAACATTGCTCATTAAAATCATCCAGGTACTCATACCCCTGCAATTGCCCGTTCTTCACATAGGCAACAGCCTTGCGGCCATTTACAACTGCACGGGTTGCAAGGAGCACCCGCTTTCCTTGCGACGTATAAATTCCACATTTTGAAATCAATATCCTCATCTCCCATCTTGTACCTTAAACACTGACTTCTCTGTTCCATCGATTCGCGGAATGCAAAATTCATCCTTTACACATCGGTTCACCGGGTCAATTAAAATAAAGGAAAAATAATCCCTTATTTTGCAGCCGGCATAATACTCTCTCGCCTGTTCAATCATAGCTACATGGTTTACTACTACCGAAACCTTAATTCCGTGCTCACGAGGGCTCTCCATATACGCCATCGCAAACAGCTGATTCATCTTGCCGATCGTACCTCTGCCGATTCCTGCCGTATAAGACTTGCACTCAAACAGCCATGTATCAATGCCTTCTTCCAAAAGAGCATTTGTCCGAATTGCGAAATCAGCTATATAATGTTTGGTTCTTGGCCAGATCATATTTTCGTAGGAAACCAGTTCTACATAATAGCCGTTCATAAGGAATGCGTTCTGCAGCGTTTCCCTGTAATTTTGCTCTAACATATATCCGGTAAGCGTCTTCGCTGCATTCCGTAAGAACGTATTTGATGAATTGGGATCTGGCTCAATATTCTGCTCTTCTGCGATATCCGCCAAGCCAAAAACAATCTGAGATGGAGAGACAGCCGCTCCCTCTGTACCAGCAGGAACAAGTTTCACCATTCCGTTGGCCGCCAACAGCTTCTCCAGTGTGACTCCACTGTTCGGATCTGCAGCCTTTGATATCGCCACCAGCACCTCATCAGAACAGGCGGTTGTGTTCTTCATATTGATAATACGGGAAATCGTCGACGTGTTTACCCCGCACTCATTCGCAAAGTCATTCATCGACCGTTCTCCCTTTGCACTCAGAACCAACTGACTCAGCACTTCCAGATCAGCCTTTCCCGTCCGAATGTAATCAGGAAAAAGATTCGTTATCTTCTTTCTTCCCATCGGTGTCACACCTCCTCTGTTTATATAGTATCATCGCATTGCATACTTGTCAATATCACGCAATGATTTTATTTCGTTGCTTTTGTTGCGTTTTCTAACTCGAAGTTGAGTTTTTGCTAAGTCTATGTTACGGCCACAGTTACATCCCATACCATAATAAAAAGGAACAGAAGTTCATTTCCCTATTGACTTCTACAACTTCTTATTGTATGATAGGAACAGAAGTTCACGAACTGTTGTTCTTAGTATATAGGAACAGTTGTTCCTTGTCAAGTAGGCTTTACAAAAAAATTGCTGCTTCTCGCCGGTAACTTTCCCTTCCGGCAAAAAACAGCAAAATATCCCACATGGAGGCATGACATGAAAAAAGATACGAACTTACTAGACACACAGGATGTCCGGGCTGAAGCAGCCACCGCACTTACACCGAATGCGACCAACGGTGAAAAGATCAAAGCTCTGCGAACCGCACAAGGTATGAGCATGGCCGAACTCTCCAGACGAGCATCCATGTCTGATCGTGCCATCCGCTATATCGAAGCTGGTGAGCGCGAACCAAGCGTGGACGCAATCCAGAAGATTGCCGCTGCTCTTGGTGTCACGACCGACTACTTTATGGATGATGCCACCTTCCAGAAGGAACTCAGCGATGACCAATTCTACGCTGACGTCCGTAAGAAGTATGGCTCCCGCGGTGTAGCGCAGGCAAAGAAAATAAAAGAACAGACCTCTGCCCTTTTTGCAGGCGGCGAGCTGTCCGAAGAAGATCAGGCTAATTTCATTAAGGAAATGGAAGCCCTCTTCCTTGACGCAAAAGAAGAGGCAAAAAAGTTTACTCCTAAAAAATATCTGTAATTGAATTGCAGAGGAAAGGAGTCGCTGTTGGACAACTTTGCTATTACCGCCGCCGACGCCGTAAGCCGCCGATACAAGAGCAATGACCCGGAAGCTATCATTGCCCAGCGCGCCATTAAAATTAAAGACATCCGGTTCTGCGAAGAACTCCTTGGATTCTATACTGTGCTTCTAAATTGCGAATACATCGGCATCAATCCAAACTGCTCAAAGCAACAACGCAGATCCGCACTGGCTCACGAACTTGGGCACGCTATCTTTGACCGAAAACATGCGGCATCCGGTCAGGCTTTCCAGGATACATATTTTTATAGTCTCAGCAACGCAAAAGCAGAACGCAGAGCGAATACGTTTGCTGCTGAACTGCTGTTGTCAGATGATGATGTGCTGAAACCAATCGGCTTCTATGAATTTAACGCTGACAGGCTTCAGATGGAGGCTTCTCTGCCAACCCACTGCTCCAGCACATACCGTGCCTTGAAATATCACGAGCTTCTGCAGGACTTTCAATACACGCATACAGGATTCGCCACCCTTGAGGAGATCGCACAGGTGGCTGGAATCGAAAAAAACTTTGTTGATTTTAAACTGAACATTCTTACCACAAAGGGATACCAGCTTCCTGCTGTGCCGGAGCTTAAGAGCAACTTTCTGAAGGATTCCATGAAGAATTGCTCTAAATGTTACGATTAAACATGGAGGTGACTGCTTATGACAAAAGAACGAGTCTATGTAAAGGTATCCTCCGACTTTGATTCTACCGGCTATATGCAGCCGACATCGATTACCTGGTCGGATGGACGTACCTTCCCTATTGAAAAGGTGCGAGACTTCCGCCCTGCCGGAACCGCAGACAACGGTTACTCTGGTGACTGCTTTACTGTGCTCATCCAAGGACAGGAAAAACATCTGTTCTTTGAGCATCTTGATCCACGCTTCAACGGTCGGTTAGGCCGATGGTTCGTTGAGAGATCCGGACATTAACAGCAATATAACAAGGACACAGTCAGAAAGGAGGGAACCACACGATGCATCGCACATATCTTGCGATAGATCTCAAAAGCTATTACGCGAGTGCGGAATGCGCCTCTCGACACCTCGACCCGCTTACCACAAATCTGGTCGTGGCAGATTCCTACCGCACTGAGAAAACCATCTGCCTCGCTGTATCCCCTTCCCTGAAAGCCTATGGCATTCCGGGGCGTGCCAGACTATTCGAGGTCGTGCAGAAGGTCAAAGAGGTCAATGCGAATCGGTTAAGGGAAGCGGTACGATTAAGAAAAGCTGTGTATAAGGACGGTAAGCCATCCTTCTCCTCTGCTTCCTATGATTCCTTATCGCTTGCCGCCGACCCGTCACTCGAACTCTCTTACCTTGTTGCGCCGCCCCGGATGGCATATTATGAAAAAGTGTCGCGGCAGATTTACGGCATCTATCTGAAATACATTGCACCAGAGGATATCGTGGTATATTCCATCGACGAAGTTTTTATCGATGCCACCTCGTACCTATCCCACTATAATATGACCGCACACGACCTTGTCATGACAATGATCCGGGAAGTGCTTTATACGACCGGCATCACTGCCACCGCCGGGATCGGAACTAATCTCTACTTGGCGAAGCTGGCAATGGACATCACTGCCAAACACGCTGCGCCTGACAAGGACGGAGTCCGTATCGCTGAGCTGGATGAAGAGAGTTTCCGTTATCTCCTCTGGGATCACAAGCCTCTCACAGACTTTTGGATGACTGGTCCCGGCACCGTCAAGCGGCTAGAAAAGCACGGCATCCATACGATGGGCGAGCTGGCCTATTTCAGCACCGTCAATCAAGATATCTTATATAAGGAATTCGGTGTTGATGCAGAACTGCTGATTGACCATGCTTGGGGGCTGGAATCCTGCGGCATGAAAGAAATCAAGGCATACAAACCCAGCAGCAACAGCATCTCCGAGGGACAGGTGCTCTCCTGCCCTTACCCATATGACAAAGCCAGAATCATTGTCATGGAGATGGCAGACAGCCTGGTACTCCAGCTGACAGATAAAGGACTGGTTACAGACAGCCTGACACTGGATGTTGGCTATGACCGGGAAAACTGTGACTGTGGAAAGTACAGAGGTCCGGTGCATATCAACCACTATGGCCGCACTGTTCCGAAGGGTGCTCATGGCAGCACAAAACTGGATAATCCGACCAACCTCGGAAGCATCCTGATCTCTGCCACAACTGAGCTGTTTGAGAGAATAGCGGATAAAACCCTGACGGTAAGACGGATCACAATAGCCGCCAACCGTGTGGTCAAAGATGAGGGATTCTTCCAAGTTGACCTATTCACGGACACAACCAAACTGGAAAAAGAGAAAAAGCTACAGAATGCGATGCTGGGTCTCAAGAAGAAGTTCGGCAAGAACGTTGTACTAAAAGGAACCAACTATCTGGACGGCGCTACGATGAGAGAAAGAAATCAACAGATAGGCGGCCACAAGGCCAAGTGAGGGGGGAGAACATGGACTACAAGAACACACCGGAAGGCAGATCCGTCCAAAGTAAGTATGGCAAAATACTCCATGCTTCCCGCCCGGAGCCGCCACATAATCATCCCCGGATGCCGATGTCAAATCGCGCTAAAATCTTCTCTCCTTTTGCCGCCTTGCGAGGCTATGAGGATGAGATTGCTTCTGAAGGCAGAGATCATCTCAAAGGAAACAGAATCGAGCTGTCTGAAGAAGGCAAGCAAGCTCTGAGCCAAAAGATCAGCCAGCTTCGAAAAGGACAAGAGCTCACAATAAAATATTTCACGGACGGCTACTATGAGAATATAGCCGGAATACTGGATGCTGTGGATGCGATAACTAAAGAACTGCGAATTTACACAGGATTTATAAATGATACCGGCAAAGAGCTGCCGACCATTATTGCATTCGAGGATATCTTAGAGATTGGGGTGAATATGACTTGAATTACTATTTTTGCGATGCCTGCCGCTACTGCTTCTATGCCGAGGAACTACCTGACCGTTGTCCAGACTGCGGAGCGGTAGCACACGATAATAAAAAGGCAGTCCGGCCGGCAAGTAACAATGAAATAGAAGAACTGCTCAGAATACGAGCAGAAGATAACGAATAGGAGGACACACAAAATGAAAGCACATAAATATTGGTCACTCGGCGCACTTGCCTGCATGGCAGGATGCTCCTACACGGGCTGCAAGAAACTGATGCAGGCTCACAAGTATTTCGCTTGTGGCTCTCTGGTCTGCATGGGCATGGCAATCTACTCAGGCCACAAAATTGCACCGAAAAAGAAAAAAGCTGAAAAGCCTGAAAAATAAGAACACACGCCCTCGCCGTAACAAGCGAGGGCTTTTTTGAACTCCAGGAGTTCATTTTATTTCCGTTATAAACTATACACTTCCATCATGAGTCGCATCCCGGCTTTCAGTCCTTCTTCAAAAGCGGTCTTCTCCCATGCACAGCACACTGTCCCCTGCCGGTCCATGATCTTTTCCCATAGCGGAATCTTATCTCCAACATAGTCATCTACGAGCCTATTCATTCCGTCCAAGCTACGCAGCCACTCTTCCAGTTTCTTTTCCTTGGCCTTTGCTGCTTTCCCGGCAAACGTGTTTTTCTCTACTGGATTATTCTCCGTGTAATGCTCGTAGATCAAATCCAGCAGGTTCTCCACTGGTGGGTAATACTCCGGCTCCGTTTTCTTCATGTACTCTTCTAGCATTTCTTTCAATTTTTCTATAATGCTACCATCCTTCCCAACTGAGATTCACATCCTCAGTTACGGCACATATTACCGCACACTTCTGTACATAGCAACCTATTTTTTGCGGTCTTTTGGACGGCCCATCTTCTCCTTTACCTCATCTGGCACATCGATCAAACCGAACCGATAGAACATCCCATAGATGTAAGTCACTCCCCGGATATCCCCCAGAGCTTTTGGGCGGTCTACTACTTTTTCTTTAATATTCTTCAGCGCCAAAACTATAGAACTCCATGCTAGGCTTTTACTGTTCTCCCGCCTGTCAATCCACAGTTCTTTCGTGTACTCGCCGTTCCTGCCTTTTTTAATTTCGTAAGAGAATGGCAACCCGGAGTAAGTTTTGAATTTCACACCAGCATAAGCCAAAACCACTCCCCAAAAGTTTTCTTCTGTCGGATCAGCCCTCCACCGCTTCATCGCTCTATATCTCCGCTGCCGCTCTGCTCCGACACTGATCTTTTCTTTCTCTGTACTTGGGAAGTACACGCCTTTTTTATAAGGCAGATACGAAGTGACGGAGGCTTTGGAAAGCTGAAGAGTAGAGGATGTTGAGAGGATGGAGGTTTTGTAATCTTGCGTTTCTCGGTATTCTTCAAAAGTGTTTTTTACTTTTTCCGCCACTTCCGATTCATACACATCTGCCGTAATGAGCAGCTTCCGTACCTTGATGGGATTTAATCCAAGCTCATCGCCGATGGCCTGCAAGGACATCTCAGAATCATAAAGCGTCACAGCAGCATCCATCTGCTCTTTCAGATTCTTTCCGGCATCATACTCCGGCTTCAGCTTCTTCCGGCCACCGCCTGGTTTTCTTGTTTTCTTCATTTTACTCATGTAGCTCCAGCGGCAGTCCATCCGGGTCGTGGAAGAAAGTCATCTTCTTGCCGGTGTAATCATCCACGCGGA
>ERZ894203.846-NODE-846-length-20215-cov-20.758284_pt1 | contig 20215 bp, 13 predicted proteins | sample MGYA00380286_ERZ894203 | MGnify/ENA primary metagenome ERZ894203 (study PRJEB32331, sample SAMN06328484) | human gut metagenome | biome: human gut microbiome; feature: stool | host: Homo sapiens | collected 2014-02-06 ... | reverse complement strand
CCGGCGTTTCGCCGTAGTGGAAATACTCCATCCATTTGTGCATGAGCAATGCCGCCGGGAAGTAGGCCAACACGCCGCCCGCCACGACATAAAGCAAATAAGACCGGAGCTGAGACCGGAAAACATCCCGGAAACCCGCGCCCATCACCCGGCGGATAGCCATGCTCCGACGCCGCAGGCGCAAGGAGTAGAGCAGCATGGAGAACACACCGGAGAACGTTATCAGTACGCTGAACACCGTCAAGGCCGAAAGCAGACCGGCGTAATAAGTCTCTTCCTTGTAGCTGTCTGCCATATATTGCTCCAACGGCATCAGGTGAATCTTATCCTCGGGTACGTCGAACCTCCGCAACACGCGGCGTATGGCAGCCTCTGCGTCCTCGCGTCGTCCCGGCGCGTGTTTGACATACACCGCATCGTGTTCCACGAAACGGCATTCGTGACGGTCGGGGATACCGACCCACATCAATGGCCGTTCTTCTTCGTGGAAATCGCTCAGGCGCACATCCATGATGCCTTTCACTTCCAACTTTCCGGCAATATGGTTAGTCCACTTAGTATACATCATTATATTATGCCCGGTATCATCGGAGCCGACATAAAGATTCACCTTCCGGAAGTCGTCCGCCCGGAACTTCCTGCAAGCCGCCTCGTTGAACATGACCGGCTCTACACCGTCCTGTTCCGGCTGCTCTTCCAACCGCGCACCTCTCGCAATGTGCAGGTGGAAAAAGTCGAAAGCCGCATAAGGAACCTCCATATAATCTATTTCGTTTTCGGGTGTCAACCTGTCATCCTTCTTCCCGTTCCATTCTTCCTCGGTCAGCAGGTTGATGCGCCTCCGCGAAAAACGGTTGAAAATATCCGCAGGCAAGGCTATGGCATCCGTGATGCCGGCAGCCGCCTCCTTCCGGAACTCCTGCGGCAAGTCGTAAAACATGGATTTGAAATCAAAAGGCTCTTCTTCGCCGGGCCAGTATTTCCGTCCGGTGTGCAAACGCAATATGTCCTCCCGTTCAAAGCCGAGGTCTTGGTTCATCATCCCCGACAACTGGCGTTGCATGCCCAAAGAGATGAACAGCAAGAAAGCCGATGCGAAACATTGCACCACCAACAGCCAAGCGTGGGAACGGCCTGCGGAAACCCCTCCGCCCAACGTAAGCCTATAGGCCCGGCGCACCTTGTGTACGGGATAACCCGTCCCGGCCACCACCAACACGAGCACAGCCCCCACGACTTGTGCGAAACAGACATACACATGCGAAAGATTGCCGGGCACTTGGCCTTCGTGCGCCAACCACTCCAAAGCCACGCAGCCCAACAAAATGCCCGACAAGGCAACGGGCATGATCTCCGTCAGCATCCAAATGGCATTCTGCCACGCCGACGCTCCCAAACTGCGGCGTAAGGCGTATTCGCGCACCCGTCCCAGAAAAACGGAAGTGTACACCGCCAAGAGGTTGACCACGGCACTCCACAGCAACAAGACGGAAATCAGCGTGAATGCCAAAGGGTAAAAATAAGCGTACAGGAAAGATTCGCCGTAACCCGTCTTATGCGCCGTGCGCAAGGGGATAAGCCGGAACTTCCAGTGACTTTTATCCGACGGCAGGTAAATCCGGCTAAACGCTTTCTCCACAGCCGCCGGGTCGTCCGTGCGAATGCAGGCACTGTAAAGTTGGCTGCCATCCCATCCCCATTCCCACTCCTGCACATTAGGCGGCAACAACATCTCATAGTCCCAATACGAATCGCCTTCGTTGTCGGCCACCACCGCCCCCACGGTCAGCCAATCGGGCAGCCTCCAAGCGGAAGCCTCAAAAGTCTGTCCCACGACATCCGTCTTACCGAAAATCTTCCGGGCCAGACTCTCCGTCAACACCACATGCCCGGGAGTAGCCAATGCTTTTTCAGGGTCACCGGACAGCACCGTAAGCCCCAAGGCACGCACCATCCCGGGAAACGAATACAAACCGCTGGCATAAAAGTACGCTTCTTCCCGCCCGTCGGGATAAATCTGGGGCCTCACCGTCATTCCGAAGATGCCGACTTCCGCCTCCCCTTCCAACAGGCTGTCCAACTGCACGACCACCGGCAAAGGCATGTAAGGCGATGTATGAGTATTCAAGTGCGTCAAACGGGCCGTATCATCATGCTGCACCAGATACAAGTCCTTGTAATCCGGACGAAAGTAATCGTAGTTCGTTTCCGTCCACAGCCAGTTCAGGCTGAACGTCAGGCACACGATGCCCACGGCCAAACCCGTGGCAGAGATTCCGGCCTGCCAACCGTGGCTGCGCAGATTGCGCAAGGCCTGCTTCAGGTTCTGAACCCACAAACTTATTGTTCCCATAGCTTCAAACTGTTTCCTTGGTTTCATTCGTCCCATGCCAATTCCTCCACGTCGCCATAACGGCTGTAACCGGACGTAATGACACGGTCGCCGGGCCGGAGGCCTTCCAACACTTCATATTGCTTGGGGTTCTGCCGCCCCAAACGGATGAATGTGCGCACGGCACGGTTCTCGCCCGGCACCACCTTATAAATCCACTGTCCGCCCGTCACGGAATAGAAATCGCCACGAGGGATGGCCAGCACCCGTTCCGGGTTACCCAATTCTATCTGTACGCGCAGAGCCTGCCCGAGGCGCAAGGACGGAGGCACCTCGCCCGTAAAAGCCAAGTCTACAGTAAACATACGGTCCTTGACTTCCGGTACGACACGCCGCACCGACATGACGTATGGCTTGCCTTTGTAAGTGCCCTTGGCAGGAAGTCCGCTTACGATGCGGTCGATGTAATACTCCCCGGGAGTGACCCGCACCTTATAGCGGTCGAGCACCTTGACTTCTCCGATTTCCCCTCCGGCCTGCACCTGTTGGCCGGGCACGACCGTGAGGTTGCTCAACTGCCCCGTGAGGGGCGCGCGCACCACGAGCCACTCCTGCTTGGCCTTCACCCGCTCGAATTTCCGGATTTCCTGTTCCCGGTCGTTACGGATGAGCGAACGGCGCACGATGGTAGCCGCCGAGTCGTGCTGCAAGCTCTCCTGTTCCAGTTCCGCCGCACGGGTCTTGTACTCGTACTCCTGCCGCGCCACCTCCAGTTCCGCCTTGCTCTTGATGCCCATGCGGAACTCCTCTTGGCTCAGGGCATAGCTGTCCGAAATGCGTTGCAGCTCATAACGGTTCTGCAACACCTGTTTGCGCAAGAGCAAAGTCTTCTGTTCCATCTCGATTTCCTGCTCACGGTAGGACATGAGTTGCTTGTGCAGGGCATTCTCCTGCACCTCCATCTCGTCCAGCAGCTCGGGATTGGACAGCACCAGCAACGTGTCGCCCTGCCGCACCCGTGCGCCCTCCTCAGCCACGATGCGCTCCACGTAGCCGCTTATCCGGCTGTTCACGCGCAAGGAGAGCATGGGCTGCACCACCCCCTCCTGCTCCACGTATTCCAGAAAGTCGGCCTGCACGGCTTCGGCCAGTCCCAACGTATCGGCCGACACGCGCTGTTTCTCGGGCGAGAACAACAAGGCCACCGTATAGGCTGCCAAGGAGAGGAACACGACGCCTCCCAACACATAATATTTGTGGCGCACGAACCACGGTTTTTTCTTGAGTTGTATGTCCATATATAATAAGGTATAAGCGTTACACGAATGGGGTCAGTCTTTCACCAGTTGCCCGTAATCCACCTGCAACGGACGGCCTTCGAAGAAATCGTAGAGCGTCAGGCTGCGCAGGGTGTAGTAGAGGCTCCAGTAAGTGTGCAGGGCGTTCAGGTAATTCCGGCGCGCGGCATCTTTCTCCTCGATAGAGGCGTTGAGGTCGAGCACACTGGATTTTCCCAACACGTACAGGCGGCGTGCCACTTCGCTGCGGCGCAAGGCCGTGCTGTCCGTCCGGGCCGCCACGCGCACACGTAGCCCTTGCAGGTTGAACTGCCCTACCAACTTGCGGATATTCTGGTCGAAGTCCGTGCGGCTCTGCTCCACTTGCGTCTCCACCAAGTCCCGTTGCGAACGGGCCACGCGCACTTGTCCGCGCCCCTTTCCCCAGTCCAGGATGGGCAGGGTGATACCGATGCTCACCGCCTGTTGGTCGAGCGGATGGCGGTAGGTGGAAGAGAAATTCTCCGCCGTCTGCGTCAGACCGAAACGGAGATACAGGTCGGCTTTCAGGCCGGCGTTGGCCTTGGCCTGCGCCACATTGCTTTCCGCCTCCAACTTGCGCCGCTTCATGTAGAGGATGTCGGGACTGTGGAGATGCGCCCACTGCAAGGCTGCCCCCTCCTCCACCGTCACGTCGGGCACTTCCGTGACCATCCGTATCGCGGGCAAGGTGTCGCCTTCATGCAAACCCAGATAGGAACGCAAGTCCAAGGCGCACTCGTCCATCTCGATACGGGCGTTCAGCCGGTTGGTCTCCTCGTTCAGGCGGTTGATTTCGAGTTGGAGCATCTCGTTCTCGGTGGTCGTACCAATCTGGTAACGCCCCTGTGCGAAACGGTAGAGCGTGTCGGCATGGGCAAAATTCTGGCACGCCGTGGCATAGTTGCTCTGTGCCATGGCCAACGCGAAGAACTTGTCCACGGCCCGTGCGGCTACCAACTCCATTGTCTCCAGATAAGACCGCTGCGCCTCCTCATAGCGCACCGGTTCGATGCGCCGCCTCCACTTCAGGTTGTTGTACCCGAAAAGCGACTGGCTGTAGCCGATGTTGACCGGCACGCTCTTCCATGAAAAAGTGCGGTCGCTCAGCAAATCCGTACGCAAGAGGGAGGATTCCAAGGACAACGTGCCACCCGTCCAACTGACATTCTGCTGCACACGCAGGGACAGGTCGGTGTTCAACAGGTTTTGCTCGACGAAACGCACCGACCCGTCTTCCATCGTGATTTGGTTGATGGAACGGTCGAGGTTCGGCCCGGAAGTCAACGTGAGAGAAGGCAAGTAATCAGCCCGGAACGAGCGATAGTCCCAATAGGCCGAGCGGAATGTATGGCGTGCGGCCAACGCGTCGGGCGAAGACTGGCAGGCCTGGAGCACCACGTCGTCCAGTCCCCAGCCGCCCGAGGGCGGAAGAGGCTGTGCCGCCGTCCCCATGCCCCAACACGCCACGTATGCCACGCATCCTATCCGCATTCTGATGTCCATAAGTCTTTTTATCATTCGTTTACAACTAATCATATCCAAATTGCGTGCCAAAAATGCAAACAACTGTATTCCAGACGCGTACCCCATCCACACCGGAAAACGAGTTGTGCGGATTTGCACTTTTTATGTGCGAAAATGCACATCCGCACACATTTTTGCGTAACTTTGCCTCGCATCAAATACCATATTCTATGCCTGCATTAGGAAAAATACTCATCATAGACGACAACGAAGACGTGCTCTTCGCCCTCCATCTCCTGCTTGAACCCTACGCGGAGAAAGTCAAGGTCATGCGCTCGCCCGACCGTATCGTACATTTCATTACCGACTTCCGGCCGGACATCGTACTGCTGGACATGAACTTCACCCGCGACACCGTGAGCGGACAGGAGGGTATGGACTGCCTGCAGGAAATCCTGAAACTGGACCGCCATGCCGTGGTGGTCATGATGACGGCCTACGCCGACACGGACAAAGCCGTGCAGGCCATCAAGGCCGGGGCTACGGACTTCGTGTCGAAGCCCTGGGAAAACGACAAGCTGCTGGCCACGCTCCACGCCGCCATGAAGTTGCGCCGCTCACAGACGGAGGTGGGACGGCTCGAGGAGCGCGTGGAAGCCCTCAGTGCCGAACGGGAAACGCCGCAACCCCTGCTCATCGGCGAGTCGGAGGGCATGAGAAACATCGTCTCCACCATCGGACGCTTGCGCGAGGCCGACGTGAACGTGCTCCTGTTGGGCGAGAACGGCACGGGGAAGGACGTAGTGGCCCGTTATCTTCTCTCCCATTCGTCGCGTGCGGCAGAACCGTTCGTGACCATCGACGTGGGTGCCGTGCCGGAAACCTTGTTCGAGAGCGAACTGTTCGGATACGAGAAAGGGGCCTTCACCGATGCCCGCAAAGAAAAGAAAGGACGGCTGGAACTGGCCCATGGGGGTACGCTCTTCCTCGACGAAGTGGGCAACCTCTCCCCCGCCGCCCAAAGCAAGCTGCTCACGGCCTTGGAGAAAAGGCGCATCGTGAGGCTCGGCGGCACGTGCGAGATTCCGATAGACGTGCGCCTGATATGCGCCACCAACGCCGACTTGCACGCGCAGGTGACGGAGGGTACGTTCCGGCAAGACCTGTTCTACCGCATCAACACGGTGGAAATCCACATCCCGCCCCTGCGCGAACGCGGCGAGGACATCCAACTGCTGGCCGACCATTTCCTGCGGACGTACGCACGGAAATACAAAAAAGACATCCGGCAAATCGCACGCGACGCAAGGGGCAAGCTGCAACGGTATGCCTGGCCGGGCAACGTGCGCGAACTGCAACATGCCATCGAACGCGCCGTCGTGCTCTGCAACGCCGATACCCTCCATGCCGACGACTTCCTGTTGCACGCCCCGGCATCGCCCGTGGCCGACGGCGAGACCCTCAACTTGGAAGCGCTGGAACGCAACGCCGTGGAGAAAGCCGTCCGCCTGTGCGAAGGAAACATGAGCCGCGCCGCCCAGATGTTGGGCATCACGCGCTACTCGCTCTATCGCAAACTCGAAAAATTAGGCTTATGAAAATACCCCCTTCCTGGCAGACAGCCGCCTGCGGTGCCGGCCTGTTCCTGACGGCCTCCGCCGCCTGTTTCTGCGCTGCGGAGCAACTGTGGCTCACCGCTGCCGTGTGCGTCGCGGCCTTCGTCGGCCTGTATGCTTCCCTCCACCACCGGCAGATGCGCCAAATCCGGCTGTTGCGCTCTTTCATACGGGGCATCCGCCACAGCGGGTTGAAAGAGATTCCCCGTTTCGTTCCGGAGGAATCCGCCCATGCACTCGGCTTGGAACGGGAAATCGAACACACGCTCGCCGCATACCGGCAACAACTGTTCGACGAGGCCACCCGCCAGAAATATTACCAACTCCTGCTCGACCACGTGGACACCGGCATCGTCTCGTGCGACGGCGAAGGGCACGTGGAATGGATGAACCGGGCGGCTACGGCACAAGTCGGCATACGCCGGTGCGTGCCGGAGGAATGGTTGCGGCGGTCCGGACCGGAGGCGTGCGTAGTACCGGTGGAACGCCACGGGCAGACGAAAGACCTCCTGCTCTCGTCCACACGCTTCACTTTGGATAACCGCCCACGGATACTCTTCACACTCAAAGACATACACCACGTGTTGGAAGAACAGCAACTGGAATCGTGGAAGACACTCACCCGGGTACTGACCCACGAAATCATGAACTCCCTCACTCCTATCCTGTCGCTGAGCGAGACGCTCACCCGGCAGGCTCCCACGCCAGAACCTTCCGCCAAACAGTACGGCCAGATGCAACAAGCCTTAGAGGCCATCTACCGCCGCAGCAAAGGTCTGCTCCACTTCACGGAGAACTACCGCAAACTGACCCGTGTGCCCCCTCCGCAATACGCAGCCATCCGTGTGGACGAGCTTTTCGACGACCTGAAGAAGTTGTTCGAGGGCATGTATCTCACCTTCGACCAACCTTATCCCGGTTTCACGTTCCAAGCCGACCGCTCCCAAATCGAACAGGTCTTGATTAACCTGATTACCAACGCACGCGACGCATCCCCAAGCCCCGAAAGCGAAATAAAAATCCACTTGCGCAGGAACACGGCCGAAGACGAAGTGCAAATCAGCGTGCAGGACTACGGACAAGGCATCCCCGTGGAAGCACAGGAGCGCATCTTCGTCCCGTTCTACACCACCAAGCCGAACGGTTCGGGCATCGGACTGGCCTTGTGCAAGCAAATCGTCAACCAGCACCACGGCTACATCACCCTGCATTCCGCCGTGGGGAAAGGCAGTCTGTTCACCCTCTGCCTGCCGCGCAACGGCCTGCGTACGCCCCAAACTTGAAACGCACAGGACGAAAACTTATATACATATTTTTTACCGTCGTCACCTCATTCTATTATTCACTATAAATCAACGACATACGACATCAAAATCAATCTCCCGAGAACGGAAAATCGTTTGGCGCAGAACGGAAAATCGTTTGGCTGAGATTGATTTTCCGTTCTGCGCCAAACGATTTTCCGAAGTCAAAAGGTCTTTTTTCTTTCCATCCGGAACGAAGTCCAATCCTGCCCACAGGACATTCGTGTGCCCTTACATTGACATGACAAACACGATACAGAGCACCACTCGGAGATGCCGCGAAAAAAGAAATCTCTTCTTTTTAAGGGCTTAAAGTTTGCCGGTATCCGCTTTTTTCATAATTTTGCAACGTAGTATCCTCGGAATGGCCACAAAACCACGAAGAGGAGAGGCACTTGATATAAAATGGGCGTTTTCACGCGCTGATCTTTACAAAGCTAGAACTTCGCAACTTCCAGTATTTATCTAAAGATCAAGTAACAGAAAATGTCCTCGTGGTACGATTATTATCTTACCCCGGCAGAGCATGCTGCACCACAACTGATGGAGCAGCGTAGCTCTGTGTGGAGGAGATTATACGTATGGGCGTGGACTGTTTGGTACTTATCTCGGATAAATTAGGCATTGCGAAGGCCTTAGCTTTGGGAGATTAGGTATTGAACAGACTCCATGCCTTTTTTATTTTCAAGCCACACCATAATTCTTAAATGTAGACAGCCGAATCCGGGAGTCCATAGGCGCAAAAAAATATTGTTATGAGAAAAAAATTCTTTTTCGCCCTGCTCTCTGTCGTATGTTTTTCTTGGAGAGCTTCCGCCCAGTCTTCCTTGCTGGCCACGTTGAACCATGAAGGTACCATCTCGACCTACTACGGCAGCAGTGCCTTGCAAGAAGCCTACAATGCCGCCAACCATGGGGATGTCATCACGCTTTCTTCCGGCTCGTTCCTCGGCACGGACATCAAGAAAGCCATTACCCTGCGCGGTGCCGGCATGACGATAGACACCGTGGCCCACACCGAGCCGACAGTGATTTCCAGCAACTTCAACATCGACGTGAGCGACACCCTCTCCCACCGCTTGACCATGGAAGGCATCTACAGCAATCAAACGGTGACGGTCAGCACGTTGAAGAATGCCATGTTCTTGAAATGCAGGTTCAAGAATGTCAACTACACCAGTAATAGTTCTACTATGAAAGATTTGAATTTCATTCATTGCAGGATAGCAGAAGGCTTTAATTTAGCCACAAATGGTTCTGCCTCTTTCTTGAACTGCGTGGTCATGAATCCTTATCAGTACAGCTCTGAAACTTCTGTTTTCTCTTTCACAAATTGCTATGTGAACAATATAAACATGGGACATTCCGAATATAAGAATTGCATTATCAACCACAGATACAGCGGGACAAGCACTACAACCTATTACAACAATCTGTGGCTAAGCAGCAACAGCAGCTCACTCAGCTCCCCCAACAAAACGAACGTTAAGATTTCCCCTGACGACGAACGCGTCAGCTTCCTCAACGTGGACTACAACGACGACAACGACTACCAACTCACGGATGCGGTAAGGGCACTGATTAAAGGCACGGACGGCACGGAAGTAGGTATATACGGCGGCAGCCTGCCCTACGACCCCACGCCCACCAATCCGCAAATCACGAAATTCAACGTGGCTGCCAAATCCACTGCCGACGGCAAGCTGAGCGTGGACATCGAGGTAAACAGTGCCAACTAACCTACCGCCACGCCTATGCGAAGAATAATTTTCATCCTGTGCCTCTTATGTGCCCATTGGGCGGCAAGGGGACAGGCCAAATACGATTACCGCTACTGGTTCGACGGGGACGAGACCACCCAACGCACCGGTACCTCGGCCTCGCCGTCGTGGCAGATGGACGTGCCCTTAGAGGGACTGGCGTACACGTTCCACACGCTGCACTTCCAGGTGAAGGACACGGCGTGGAGCACGCCCGTGACGCGGTATTTCATGAAGCTGCCCGAGAAAGGGCCGCAAACGTTCACTTATTGGTTCGACCATGAAGGCGGGAAGGCGCAGCCCCTCACGCCCGCCGATGGCACGGCACTGATCGACGTGGCCTCGTTGGCGGACGGCCTACACACCCTGCACGTGGCCTACGGCGAAGGGGCGCACACCGGCCTGCCCCGCAACGCCATCTTCTGGAAACTCCCCATCGAGGGACAACTGCAATACCGGCTGTGGGCCGACAACGACCGCACCCTCCTGCAAGCCGGACGCTACACCGGGGCACCGCTCATGGTGGACGTAAGTCAGATGGAGGACGGGTTCCACACCCTGCACGCCCAAGTGGAGGGACAGGCTTCGGCCTCCATCCCCTACACGAAAATGTTCATCAAGGTGCCGCAGACGGAGGGCGTGGACTACCTGACGTGACTCTTCACGGTGGACAACAAGCTGTACAAGCAGGAAAAAGTGCCGTCTGCGGGCGGACTCGTGCACTGGGAGTTCGACGCCTCGGCCATTCCCCAAGGGCTGCACAAGGCGCAAGGACTCGTCGTGACACCCTCCGGCGTGGCCACGAACGTGCAGGAATGCTTCTTCTACCGCACCATGACCACGACGGAAAAGGCCTCGATGCAGTGCTACTACTCCATCGACGGCGACACGCACCGGACGCAGGCGGGACGGTTGGACGGCGACCTGTTCCACTTCGACCTCGATGTGGCCGGGCTTAGCGACGGCTTCCACCGCCTGTCCTACATGCTCATGGGCAACGACGGGACAAGCTCTCGGGTACTGACGGCCTTCTTCTTCAAAACGCCGTTGGGAGGCAACGGCATCACCCAATACAATTATTGGCTGAACGACAACGAAGACCAAATGCACGTGACGGAACTGGAGCAACGGACCGCCCCGTTCAAGCTCGTCACCCTGTTGCCCGTGGAGACCTGCCCCATACGCAGCTCGTGCTTCCAGTTCGAAGTGGAAGACGGCCAACCCATGCTCTACGCACGCAACGACTTTCACATGCGCTTCTACGACGTGTCGGGACGGATTACCGAAGCCACCGAACAGTTCGTGGACTACAAGGTCAGCCAGAAGGTGACCGACGTGGAACCGCTCGAAGGGGCTGAAGGGCAAGTACGCCACAAGAAGCCGGAAAAGGACGGCATCCTGTGGTACAGCATCGAGGCCGCCATCGGCGACAGCCTGGCTATCCGGAGCAACCAGGCCTGCACGGTGCAAATCTTCGCCCCCGACGGTGAAGAAGTGTACGCGGCCTCGGGAGCCGAATCCGTCGGCTACGGCGGCTGCCATGCTTACAAGGACGGCACGTACTACGTGGCCATGCACGACGTGACCGCCACCCAAGGCGGCGACATCGCATTGGATTATCAGCATATCGACAAGTATGCGGTGCTCACCCATACACCGGATGAAATCGGAGCCGCATCCGGCTACTTCCACGTCCAACTGTTAGGTAACGGATTCGACAAATTGAAACGCGCCACCTTCGTACTCGACGGAGAAAGCCTCACGACGGACACTATCGTGGTGGACGACATCTCAAATGCCACATTGGAATGTTACATCGCCAACCCATCCATGCCCCGAGGGGATTATAATTTGGTGTTGGAGTTCGAGGAAGACGGAAAACGAGAAGAGCTCACCGTGGAAAAAGCACTAAGAATAGCCGAACCGATTTACGGCGACATCGAAATCGAGATAAAACCGCTGCCACGCACGGCCAAACCTTATCCCGTCACCGTCTCCGTAAAGAACACCGGAAACGTAAGTTACCAAATGGTGCCGTTATACATAGGTTTCGACCATCCCGAACTCATCGACGAGGTGAGTGCGCTGAACTTTGCCATCTGCATGGAGAAACCGGAGGAGGAAACGGGATCCGGTACTTTCATACAGACTGACAACTTGTTAGGCAAAGGTATCAACGGTTTCGTGTTGCCTACATTGATTCCGAATCTGGAAGCCAACTCCACCATGGAGTTGCAAGTCGGGTTTGTGGCCGGGCCACATACAAAATTCAATATGTATGCTTGGAACTACCAACCGTGGAGCTTAAATACCTCACCCGAAATGGCAAACATGGCGGTGAAGGCAAAAGCACGCCCCAATCCCATGTGCGAAATAGACCCATGCGAGATAGCCTCACAGGTATTACCAAACTGGGCTGAATGTATTTGTGGCATCGAGTGGGGCAACATCTCACTATTGGCAGGTGCACATTTGGCACAATACAACCACTGGGCACGCAGAATGAACAACATCTACGGTGAGGACCTCGACCGTTTCGGCATTTCCCACTACGATATCATCCAGTTGTGCTCTCCTGAAGATATCATGCGCATGGTAATGGAACACTGCATCCATATGCCCAACGAGGCTCTGCAACAACTCAATGATGCCATGAACCAAGCAGCCGAAGACGGATGTCCCGACCCAGACCCAGAACCGATAGACATCCTTATGCCAGGTGACCCGAACGACATCCGGGGCTATCAAGCACCATCGGAAAGCAAGTACATCGGCAAAGGCGTAACTGATGCCTATTATACCATTGAGTTTGAGAATGACCCGGAAATAGCCAATGCTTCAGCCCACCACATCGTGGTGACCGATACGCTCGATGGCACTTACCTTGACTTGTCCAGTTTTTCCCCCACAGGAATCAAACTGGGTAGTAAAGACGTGATGCTTGACGGTGAACCCTCGTTCGTGAAAACCATAGACATGCGTCCCGAGATAAACGTGTTGGCGCAAGTAAGCCTCGACTATGACACGAAAAAGGGTATCGCCCGTTGGGATTTCATCTCGCTCGACCCCATGACAATGGAGCCTACCGACCACGTTATGATGGGCATCCTACCTGTGAACTACGATGGAGAAGGGCAAGGCGAAGTAACGTTCGACATTAAGCTGAAAGCCGACTTGCCGGACGGTGTGGAAATATCAAACCGCGCTGCCATCGTATTCGACAATGAAGCCCCTATCATCACACCGACTTGGACCAACGTGGTGGACACCATCGCACCGACGAGCACCATCGCGGCCTGCGAGGCACGGAACGACAGTACCGTAGTGCTACTCTTCGAGGTGAGCGACAACCGTTCGGGCGTGTGGAAGTACGACCTGTATGCACAGGAAGGCACAGAAGCACCGTGGATAAAAGTGGCCGAGGACGTGGAAAGCGACCAATATGAGTTCAAAGGCTTCAGCGGCATCAACTACGGCTTCTGCGTGGTGGCCACCGATTCGGCCGGGAACGTGGAACCGAAAGTCCTCGAACGTGAAATATCGCAACCGACATTCAAAAACGGCGACGCGAACGACGACGGCGTGGTGGACGTGCTGGATGCCACACTGGCCACAGACAAGTATCTGAGCAAAGACGTATACCTGAACTTCGATGCCACGGATGCGAACAAGGACGGAATAATCGATGCCATGGACGTGTCGCTCATCCGGCAAATCTACTTGTCTACCATCGTCAGGACAAGGACAATGATTGAACCAAGAACCAGAATAAAAAACATAAAATGAAAACCGTAAAATTACTTCTGGCCTGGCTTGCGCTCTATGCAGCGCAAGCCACGGCACAAACCGCCGCACTGGAAGTGTGGATGGACAAGAACGTGACGGTAACGGCTGACGGGAAAACCGTGACCTACCTCACCGTAAGCGAGAAAGACCCGAACGTGAACTACATCGCTTACAACATGACGATTACCCTGCCCAAGGGATTCAAGGTGAACCAAGTGAAACAGGGGCGTGAGTACGTCAACGACATCACCCTCTCGGAACGTGCCACGAGCACGCACCAGATAGACTGCAACATGCCTGAAGAAGGCATGCTGAAGGTCATCTGCACCTCGACAAGCAACTATGAAATGTATCCCGACGACGCGGAGGGCAACATCATTTATCCCATCTTCACGGTGGGACTGGTGGCCGACCCGTCGACCATCAACGGCACGTACAACGTGGAAATGACCGGCGTACGATTCGTACGTTACTTGGAAGACGGGAACACGTTGGCTGCCGTGGATTTGGACCACATCGAGTATAGCGAGTTCACCGTAACCGGCGGCACGGATTTTCCGGGAATAGACTACAGCCTCCCCTCGGAAGGATGCGGTACGATGATCCTCCCCTTCGATGCCCCGATACCCAACGGCATGACAGTGTACGCTTGCAACGGCATCTCCGGCAACAATTCCCTGATGTTGGAGAAGGCACCTTCCATCGAGGCTAACACACCCTACGTCGTGACAGGGCCGGAGGGCATTTACCATTTCACTGGTAAATACCGGGCTTTAAAAACCTCTTACTCCACTCCTTACATGACCGGCGTGTTTGAACAGATGAAAGTGCCCGAAGGAAACTATGTCATGCAGAACCACAAGGACACCTATGGCGTGGGATTCTACAGGGTGGGAGCCGTGGAAACCATCATCAACCCGTACCGCTGCTACGTCAATGTCCTCTCCAACAAAGTGAATGCCTTCCGCCTCGTATTCGATGGAGCAGACGGCATTTATTCACCGAAAGAAGAAAATGACGAACTCGTAAACGTGTACGATACGGGCGGACAAATGATACGCCAACGGATAAAAAGGAGCCGGGCTCTTGAAGGTCTCGCCCCGGGCATATACATCATCAAGGACAAAAAATACATCATAAAATAACATTCAAAATAGAAATGACAATGAAAAAGTACAGCAAACCGGAAACAAACGTAATGGAAATCGAAACCCAGGAAGCCCTGCTCAGCTTCTCCAACATCCATGAAGAAGAGAGCGACGGCACGTCGCCCATGAGCCTTGAGCTGAATGACATCTGGGACGTAAACAAGTAAAACGACTGCACTTAAAGAACGGGGGCGCACTTCAAAATGATGCGCCCCCGTTTTTCTTCTCCCGCCCTCCCCTCTCCTTCCAAACCGCTCCTACCACGTTAAATATTATTAGAAAAGGATACAGGATAAAGAATAAATCCCTACCTTTGAATCAATAAGGTATAACCATCAGTTTGAACATGAAGAAATATATATTGCCGACATTTTGTTCCCTTTTGCTTTCCTTGCCTTCGCAAGCGCAGAAGAACGGGCAGGCCATACCAGCCCCGACGGCTGAATATTATATGAATCATTACCAGTTTGACGAGGCGGAAGAACTCCTTAATCAGGACATCAAGAAGCTGAAACGCAAACGGCAACCGACCGACGTGGAAGAAGGAAAATTGCAGGAAATAGCCCGGTTGCGCTCCATGATGAGAGCTACGGAACGGGTGACGGTCATAGATAGTCTGGTCGTAGACAAGAATACGTTCCTGAACCACATCAAACTCAGTCCGGAAAGCGGGGAGATCAGTCCGTATAGCACATTTTTCCACCGTACGGATGAAAACGGTTGTACGGTCTATCTGTCCGAATTGGGCAATAAGATATATTTCGCTCAACCGGATGAGAACAAATACCTGAGATTGTTTACCAGCGACCTTGTGGGAGGCCAATGGACAGCTCCTCATAAATTGGACGAGTTGGACGGAGATGATGCGCAGAACTATCCGTTCATGCTTTCCGACGGTATCACGCTTTACTATGCCGCCCAAGGAGAGGAAAGCATCGGAGGATATGACATATTCGTGACACGCTATGACATGGATGAAAAGAAATTCCTCTATCCGGAAAATCTCGGCATGCCTTTCAATTCCCCCGCCAACGACTACATGTTGGCCATTGACGAGTTCAACCAACTGGGATGGTTCGTGTCCGACCGGAACCAACCGGAGAACAAGGTGTGTATCTACATCTTCATCCCGAACGACATCCGCAAGGTGTATGATGCCAATATATACGAGGAGGATGAACTATGCCGTCTGGCCCTTATCCACAGTATCGCGGAGACATGGGGGGACAAGGAAGCCGTGGCGCAGGCACGACAAAGGCTACAAGCCGCACTGAGCGCGCCCAAGGTGGTCAAGAAGCAGAAGGACTTCGAGTTTGTCATTGACAACCGCAACACTTACACCTTGTTGAACGATTTCAAATCTCCGGAAGCACGTAACAAAATGGCCGCATGGCAAAAGAACCGTATCCAACTGGACAAAAGTCGACAGCAACTGCAAAACCTGCGCGACCGGTATGCCACCGGCAACGACGCGCAACGTCAAACGCTGAGCCAACAAATCCTTCAGCTTGAAGCACAATGTGAGAAGGCCGAAGCCACATTGCATGCGGAAGCCAAAACCATCCGCAATCTGGAGATACAATCCCGCAAGAAATAATCATGTTTATCTTTTAAATCATAACGCTTATGAACAAGTATTTTGCACCATCAGAACTTATCATCAACGAGGACGGAAGCATTTTCCATCTCCACGTAAAACCGGAACAACTGGCAGATAAAGTCATCCTCGTGGGCGACCCGGGGCGCGTCCCCACCGTGGCATCCCATTTCGACACTCAGGAGTGTGACATCTCCAGCCGCGAGTTCCGAACGATTACGGGGACATATAAGGGAAAGCGGATTACAGTAGTGTCTACCGGTATCGGTTGCGACAACATCGACATTGTCATGAACGAACTGGATGCCTTGGCCAACATCGACTTCAACAGCCGCAGGGAGAAAGAAAAGCTCCGCAGCCTGGAACTGGTGCGCATCGGTACATGCGGCGGGCTTCAGCCTTATACTCCTGTCGGCACATTCATTTGTTCCGTAAAATCAGTCGGTTTCGACGGTTTGCTGAACTTCTATGAAGGGCGCAATGCCGTATGCGACCTACTGTTGGAACGCGCGTTGCTTAATCATTTGGGATGGAGCGGAAACTTGTGCGCCCCTGCCCCTTACGTCATCGATGCCCATCCGGAACTGATAGAACGCATAGCTGCCGACGATATGGTACGGGGTATCACCGTAGCCTGCGGTGGATTTTTCGGCCCGCAAGGCCGTCAGCTTCGCATTCCTTTGGCGGACCCCCGTCAGAATGAGAAGATTGAAAGCTTTTCTTACAACGGGCTTCAAATCACCAATTTCGAAATGGAAAGTTCCGCATTGGCCGGATTGGCCCGTCTGATGGGGCACAAGGCCACGACATGTTGCATGGTGATAGCCAACCGGGTAGCCGGAGAAGCTGACCCCAGTTACAAAAACAAAATCGATGATCTGATTCAGTTGGTTATCGACCGGATTTAAACTCTCATACAGGTATGAACATCGATTTCAAACCCTCTGCGGAATCAGACAAAAGCGAACGCTACCGTCTGTTTCTCCAACATTACGCCGCGCTTATCGAAGGAGAACGGGACGAAATAAGCGTAATGGCCAACACGGTGGCTGCACTGAAAGAAGCGTTCGGGTTCTTCTGGGTAGGATTTTATCTGGTGAAATCCGAACAGGAACTCACACTCGGGCCGTTCCAAGGAAGCATTGCCTGCTACCGTATCCGGAAAGGACGTGGTGTCTGCGGTACGGCATGGGAGAAGGCATGCCCTCTGATTGTGCCCGATGTGGATCTTTTTCCCGGACATATCGCATGCAGTAGCGAATCCCGTTCTGAAATCGTGATTCCAATCATATATAATAAGGTAATAAAAGGAGTATTGGACATAGACAGTGATAAAGCGGACAGTTTTGACGAAACCGACCGTAAGGGGTTGGAAGAAATGGTCAACCTGATGGCTGCCACACTGTACCGATGACCTATTAAACATTCATATCCCTCTCCGTCCGTCTGCACTACAGACGCGACGGGGAGTTTCCGAAATAACAAACAGCTCTCATGAACACGCAAGATACAATCTGTGCCATTGCCACTGCACAAGGAGGTGCCATTGGCGTAATCCGCATCTCAGGAAAAGATGCCATCGCCATAACAGACCGTATTTTTACTCCCGTAGGTAAACATCCCCTCCCCCTTTCCGAACGCAAGGCTTACACCATGGCTTTCGGACACATCCGGCAAGACGATGGGGAGATCATTGATGAAGTACTGATCGGTTTGTTCAAGTCACCTCATTCTTACACGGGCGAAGACTGTGTGGAAATCTCATGCCATGGTTCGTCTTTCATCTTGCAACAGGTCATGCAACTGCTCATCCGGAAGGGATGCAGGGCGGCCGGTCCGGGTGAGTTCACCCAACGTGCCTTCCTAAACGGAAAGATGGATTTGAGTCAGGCGGAGGCCGTGGCAGACCTGATAGCCTCTTCGTCCGCTGCCACCCACCGGATGGCTATGAACCAGATGAGGGGCGGTTTCAGCCGCGAACTGTCCGCCTTGCGCGAACGCCTGCTCCACCTCACTTCTTTGATGGAACTGGAATTGGATTTCAGTGACCATGAGGAATTGGAGTTTGCCGACCGCAGCGAATTGGAGACCATTGCCGGGGATATAGAAAAGGTCATCAGTGGATTGGTCCACTCATTCAGCGTGGGAAACGTCCTTAAAAATGGAATACCCGTAGCCATCGTCGGTGAAACCAATGCAGGCAAGTCCACGCTCTTGAACACGCTGCTCAACGAAGAAAAGGCGATTGTAAGCGACATACACGGCACTACACGCGATGTGATTGAAGACACGGTAAACCTCAGCGGCATCACGTTCAGATTTATCGACACCGCCGGCATACGCGACACCCACGACACGATAGAAAACATGGGGATTGCACGCAGTTTCCATAAGATGGAACAAGCGGAAATTGTCCTATGGGTCGTAGACAATACTTGTGCGGAAGCCCAAATCCGACAGCTTTCGCCCCGTATCCTCCCTCTCTGCTCCAACAAACAGCTCATCATCTTGTTGAACAAATCAGACCAAGTATCGGCTGTTCCAACAAAGCTATCCGGCTTGCCAGAAAACACTGTCACGCTATCTATTTCTGCCAAAGAAAAAACAGGTATCCAAGAACTGCAAAATCTCCTTGTAAAGACTGCCTCCGTACCCGAACTAACTTCTTCCGACCTCATCGTCACGAATGTGAGACACTACGAGGCATTATCACTGGCTCTCGAAGATATCCACCGCGTACAAAACGGACTCCAAACTCATCTTTCCGGTGATTTCATCAGCCAGGATTTACGTGAATGCCTTTTCCATCTGGCCGAAATTGTGGGTGGTGAAATTACCACAGATGAGGTATTGGGGAATATCTTTATGAAATTCTGCATCGGCAAATGATGGCTTGTAAACAGCCATAAGCAACCATAACCATTTAGAATAAAGTCGCTGAAATTCAGCGGCTTTTATTTTTGTGTGTATTCCAGTCAATTCTGACAGACTGCCGATTTTCAGCATCTTTTTGCACCATAATTCTACCGCCGAACAAATAAACGGACTGTTCGCACTCATCATAGCGACATCTTAGGCACGATGTGAGACGCTATGAGAATGAACGAAACCGCTATAGAAGACACAGCGTGAGACGCTGTGAGAAATTGTGAGACGCGTTGAGACGAAATCGACGAAATTAAAGGCGACCAATATATGGAGGTACAGAGAAAATGCCAGTGGTGCGGCAAACCATTTATAGCACACACGATGGTAACACGGTTTTGCAGCAAATCGTGTACAGAAAAAGCGTATAAAGACAGGAAGCGCAAGCAGAAATTGCAGGAGTACGAAGCGAGGCAAAGCGAGCAACCGATGCAGGAAGTCGGCATTGTGGGAGGCAAACCGTTCCTCTCTCCTGCCGAAGCCGCTACCCTTTTAGGCATCAGCCGTGCCACCATCTATCGGCACATGGCTGCCGGTATCATTCGGGCTTTGCAACTTCGCGGGCGTACCATCATACGCAAATCCGACATTGAAAAGATGTTCGACAATGCACCCGACTACAAGAAGCGCAGCTATGGGCGGAAACAGACCGTCCTCTATTACACCACGAATGAGATTCTGGAGAAATACCAAATCCAGAAGAAAACCCTGTATCGTCGTTGCAAACTATACAACATCCCAAAGGTTGAAGAAGGTAGCCGTATATTCTACAACCGCACCCTCATAGGCAAGTATTTTGCCGACCTTGCCGAAGAAATCAATCAGGACTGTTATTACACGCCGGATCAGGTCATGGAAAAGTACGCTATGAGCCGTAATGCCGTTATCACATTTGCCCTGCGGCACAACATTCCCCGAATCAACCGCCACCACGAGGTGTATTATTCCCGTGCCCATATAGACG